>Ga0197143_1000229_pt1 | contig 66850 bp, 68 predicted proteins | sample GBS70_MetaG_FD_148603 | JGI IMG/M metagenome (GOLD analysis project Ga0197143, IMG submission 148603) | Sediment microbial communities from Great Boiling Springs, Gerlach, Nevada, United States - GBS 70_MetaG | ecosystem: Environmental > Aquatic > Thermal springs > Hot (42-90C) > Sediment...
GACTTCCCTCTCCCTTCCTCTCCCTATCTCGGGCACGATGATGGGAGGATGGGGCGATACGCATGCGTACCGGATGACGCTCATGGCCCCTCTCAAAAAGATTATAGGCTCGTGGGGAGGATGTGGGGACTTGACACGATGAACGCCCACATAGTGACCTCTGCAAGATTTAGTGTGGCCCGTGGCTTACAACGATGTCGCTAGAGAGAATACCACGGTCACCGTCGTCATATTGGGGTGCAAACTGGAGGTCATGGCTCGGATGATAGGGCCTGTCTCACTGCCTCCACCAGCTCCCTGTCCTGGTGGGGCAGCACTGTGCGGGGGTCCAGAAGCAGGGCCTCGGCCTCGATGCGCCCTACCACCGGCGGATGCCCCGTGCGCAGACGGCGGGCCAGGGCTGCCAGCCATCCCCCTTCCCCGGGGATGGCTACCACCCAAGTTGGTAGCCCCTCCCCCGGCAGGCTTCCCCCGCCCACCATGGAGGTGGATGGGCGCACCTGGGCCGACCCCCCTATGGCCCGGGCCCACCGATGGGCCCGTCGCTCCAGCTCATGCAAGGGGGTGGCGATCATGCGCCAAATGGGCAGCTTCTCCAGCGCCTCCCCCCGCAGGTAGTGGATAAGGGTCACCTGCAGGGCAGCCATGCTGGCCTTGTCCAGACGTACCGCTCGCGCCAAGGGATGCTTGCGCATCTGTTCCACCAGCTCTCGTCTCCCCAGCACGATGCCCGCCTGCGGCCCCCCAAGGAGCTTGTCGGCGGAGAAGAAGACCAGGTCCGCCCCATCCCGTAGGGAGTCCTGGGGCCGCGGCTCCGCCGCCAGGCCAAACTGCGTGGTGTCCAGAAGACATCCTGAGCCCAGGTCATCCAAGAGGAGGAGGCCACGCCTGCTAGCCAAATGGGCCAGCTCCCGCAGAGGCACAGTACGCGTAAACCCCACGATGCGGAAATTGCTGGTGTGCACCCGCAGGATGGCCGCCGTATCTGGGGTGATGGCCGCCTCGTAGTCGTGCACATAGGTGCGGTTGGTGGTGCCCACCTCCACCAGGCGGGCCCCCGATTGCCGCAGGATCTCCGGGATGCGGAACCCCCCTCCGATCTCCACCGCCTGGCCACGGGAGACCAACACCTCCCTTCCCTGGCAGAGGGCGGTCAGGGCCAGCAGGACAGCAGCGGCGTTGTTGTTCACCACCATGGCCGCCTCCGCCCCTGTAAGGCGGCGCAAGAGGTTCTCCACGTGGGCCTGACGCGAGCCCCTCCTTCCCTCTTCCAGCTCCAGCTCCAGGTTGCAGTAACCAGCACACGCTTTCACCATGGCCTCTATTGCCTCTTGGGAGAGGGGGGCCCTCCCCAAGTTGGTGTGGATGATGATGCCTGTGGCGTTGATGACAGGCCGCAGGGAAGGCCGCAGCACCGCCTCCGCCCGGTGCAGCACCGCCTCCACCATCTGCTGCAATGTGATGGGTGGCCTACCCTGAGCGATGGCCTGCCGTGCCTCAGCAAGCACTTCCCGCACCAGCTCCTTGATGAGGGAGCCATCGCCCAACTGGCGTAGGCGAGGGTCGGATAGCACTCTCTCCACGCTGGGGAGGGCGCGGAAAGGGCTTTCTTTGGTCATCTATCCTCGCGCCCTATTCTAGCACGCATGAGGATATGCGCCCTCGCTTGACCACCATATGTGAAGGCTATAACATGAAGGCGCAACCCGTGGGAGGTATTTGCATGAACCTGCGTATACCTGGCCCCACCCCTTGTCCGCCCCAGGTGTTGGCGGCCGTGGCCAAGCCCATGATCGACCACCGGGGCCGCCAGTTCGCCCAGCTCGTGGGGCGGGTGGTGGAGCGTCTAAAGCGCTTCTACCAAACCCGGGACGACGTCTTGGTGCTCACGGCCTCCGGCACTGGTGGGCTGGAGGCGGCGGTGGTCAATACCCTCTCCCCTGGTGATCGGGTGTTGGCGGTGGTGATTGGCGCCTTTGGCGAAAGGTTCGCGGCCATCGCCCAGGCCTACGGGGCAGAGGTGGTGCGTCTGGAGTATGAGTGGGGGCGAGCTGCCGACCCCGATGACGTGCGCCGCGCCCTCTCCCGTGACCCCCGGATAAAGGCCGTGCTGGTCACCCACAATGAGACCTCCACCGGCGTCACCAACCCCTTGAAGGAGCTGGCCGCGGTGGTGCGGGAGCATGAGAGGCTCCTGTTGGTGGATGCCGTCAGCTCCCTTGGCTCCATCCCCCTAGAGACGGACGCCTGGGGCCTGGACGTAGTGGTCACCGGCTCCCAGAAGGGGTGGATGGTGCCTCCTGGCCTGGCCTTCGTCTCCATGAGTCAACGGGCATGGGAGGCCTATAGGGGGGCCAAGATGCCCCGCTTCTACTTGGATTTGGGCCGTCATAAGGCCATGCTGGAACGGGGGCAGACCCCTTGGACGCCAGCCCTCTCCATCCTCTTCGGTCTGGACGTGGCCCTGGAGATGATGGAGGAGGAGGGCCTGGAGAACATCTTTGCTCGTCATGCCCGCATAGGGGAGATGACTCGCCAGGGGGTCAAGGAGCTGGGGCTGCGCCTTCTGGCCGATGAGCGATATGCCTCTAACACCGTCACCGCCGTCGTCGTCCCCGATGGGGTGGATGAGCGGGCCCTGCGCCGCCTCCTGGAGGACGAGTATGGGGTGGTGTTGGCCGGAGGTCAGGGCAAGCTCTCAGGTAAGATCTTTCGCATCGGTCACCTGGGCTGGGTGACGGAAGAGGACATAACAAACGTCCTGGACAGCCTGGCCCAGGCCCTGCCCCGTGTGGGATATCAATTGCCCAGTCGCGCCTGAGATGGAGGGACGTGTCCTCATATGTGACCCCATCGCCAAGGAGGGTGTGGACCTCCTGCAAGAGGCCGGCCTGCAGGTGGAGGAAAGGCTAGGCCTTTCGCCACAGGAGTTGGCCCAGGTGGTTCCTCCCTACATGGCCCTCATCGTCCGCAGCCAGACGAAGGTGACGCGGGAGGTCATAGAGGCAGGCCTCCACCTCCAGGTCATCGGTCGGGCGGGCACGGGGGTGGACAACATCGATGTGGAGGCAGCCACGGAGCGCGGCATCATCGTCGTCAACGCCCCCACTGGCAACATCGTCTCCGCAGCTGAGCACACCATTGCCCTTATGCTGGCCCTAGCCCGCAAGATCCCCCAGGCCGATGCCTCCCTGCGCCAAGGTCATTGGGAGAGGGGGCGATTCATGGGGGTGGAGATGCGGGGCAAGACCTTGGGCATCATCGGCCTGGGGCAGGTGGGCTCGGAGGTGGCTCGTAGGGCTCGTGGACTGGAGATGCGGGTTATCGCCCATGACCCATACATCTCGGCGGAGCGGGCCCGCATCCTAGGGGTGGAGCTGGTGAGCCTAGAGGAGCTTTTGCACCGGGCCGACTTCGTCACTATCCATACGCCCCTCACCGATGCCACCAAGGGCCTCATCGGCGAGGAGGAGCTGCGGATGATGAAGCCTACCGCCCGCCTCATCAACACCGCTCGCGGTGGCATCGTGGACGAGGAGGCCTTGGTACGTGCCCTGAAGGAAGGCTGGATCGCCGGGGCCGCCCTCGACGTCTTCTCCCAGGAGCCCATCACTCAGCATCCCCTCTTTGGTTTGGACAACGTGGTCCTCACCCCTCATCTTGGGGCCTCCACTGCTGAGGCGCAGGAGAGGGTGGCGGTGGACGTGGCCGAACAAGTGCTGGCGGTGCTGCGGGGTGAGCCGGCTCGCTATGCTGTCAACGCCCCTCTTATACCGCCGGAGACCTTCTCCTTCTTGGCACCGTACTTGGGGGTGGCCAGGCGGGCAGCCTCCCTGGCTGTCCAGCTCTGCGAGGGCCCGATGGGGGAGGTGGAGGTCTACTATTACGGCGACCTAGGCGCTCACGACACCACCCCTCTGCGGGCGGCGGTGGTGCAGGGCCTCCTATCCACCATCACCGAGGAGCACGTCAACATCGTCAACGTTGACCTGGTCATCCGCCGGCGGGGCCTGCGCCTCACCGAGCACCACGGCCCCCCTCACGAGACCTATTCCAATCTAATCACCGTGACCGTGGGGGAATCTCAGGGGAGGGTGAGCGTCTCCGCCACCTTAGCCCACGATGGACCCCACATCGTCTCCATCAACGATTTCTGGGTGGATGTGCCCCCAGGCGAAGGCTACCTCCTGGTGTGCGAAAACCTGGACCGCCCAGGGATGATCGGCGCCGTGGGCACCCTCCTGGGCAACTTCGATGTCAACATAAGCTTCATGAATGTGGGGCGGCACCAAAAGCGGGGCCGGGCACTTATGGTGCTGACCCTGGACGAACCCCTTACCGCTGAACAACTTAGAGCTGTGCGCCAGATCCCCGACATCTATTCCGCTCGCCTGGCACGCCTCTAGCCTTCCAGGTCCAGGGCGTAGAAGAGGACGCCGGCAGGAAGCTTGGGGTGGAAATATGTGCTCTTGGGGGGCATGCGGTACCCTGCATCGGCCACCTTCATCACCTGTGTCACGCGCGGGGGATTTAAGAAGAGGGCGTACTGGTACTGCCCGGCACGCACCCTCTCCAGGGCCTCTTGAGGGTCGCTTACGTAGCCGATCATTCCCTCCTGTTCAACTTCCTCAGGCCTCAGCCCCAGGGCGTGGAGGATGACCACATAGTGGGCCACCGCCGAGTCCAGATGGCGCCATATCCTGGGGGCGTCCTTAGGCAGGACCTGGGATACGGCTTCCGGATCCAGCAGGGAGAGGAGATAGAGGTCCGGGGACTGGGCAGAGGCCAGGCCTAAGGTGGTGACGGCACGGCCATGGCGGGCCATGAGGTCTAGCAGGGCAGGCAGGGAAGGCACCGTTTGAAGCTCGAACATACCCCCCAGCCGATGCAGGGCCAACTCCAGGGGCGCCCCCCTGGCCACCAGGCGGTGGATGGGCAGCAAGACGATTCCGGGATCCTCGGCGGCCACCAGGCCCATGAGGACGAAGTTCTCCGGCTCCTCCCCTGTCCATGTGGGGGAGTTGGCGCGCCGCTCCTCTCGGTAGGCCAAGGCCGTCTCATAGCGATGATGGCCGTCGGCGATGTAGATGGTAAGGGGAGCTAGCGCCTCCCGTATCTCCCCTGCTCTCTGATGATCTGGGAGGCGGCGCAGGACGTAGCTTTGGCCGTCAAAGCCTTGGAAGGTGGATACCTCCTGCCAGGCATCGTCTTCCAGCAGGCTTCGCACCTTGCCGAGAGGATCGGGGAGGAGGCCAAAGACAGGGCTCACCTGCGTGCGTAAGGCCCGCAGGAGATGGAGGCGGTCTTCCTTGGGGCCTCGCAGGATATGCTCGTGGGGGCGAACCGTCCCTGCCTCCCAGGGCTCTAGGCGCACCCGGCACATGAGGGCCCGACGGCGTCGTATGCTCCCGTGGTGCCAGAACTGCTGCTCCAGTAGGTAGAAGGCGGGGCTCATATCAGGAACCAAGATGCCCTCCTGACGCCACCTACGTAGGAGCTGAGCCGCCCTTTGGTAACGATCTTCTCCTTTGCCAGGCAGCTCCAGATGTACTGCGTTGTAAGGGCTAAGGCTCTGGAGGGCGACGCGATGCTCGTCCTTGATAACGTCGAAGGGAGGGCAAATAAGGGCTCCCAGGTCTAGGCCTGGGGCATAGCGGAGGGCACGGAAGGGCCTTATCTCGGCCATCTACAGCTAAAGGGAGGCCAACTCCTCCACCTCCGCCTCCACATAGGGGTTGCCATACCGGTCGCGCTTGACCTCGGCAGCCACCACGCGAGCGCGCACCAGACGCCCGTCTTCCCAATAATGCACCTGTTGGCCAACGAGCCTCTCTATGACGCTGCGCAAGCTCTTTTCGTCCACCGGGAAACGAAAAGCCCTTTTTGCCATGGTGGCCTCCCGCCCCTTCCGTTCCCATGATATCACCTTGGGCGCCACGGGGTAGCCCTTAGGCCTCCGCTGCCTTAATATAGGATGCTGATGGCTGAAGGCGCCTTCTCTGGCAAAGTGGTGGTGGTGACGGGCGCTTCCCGGGGCATCGGAAGGGCCACGGCGGTGGCCTTCGCCCGCGCTGGCGCCCAGGTAGTGGTGGCCGCCCGCAGCACCCAGGATGCCCCAGGGAAGCTCCCTGGCACCATCGATGAGGTGGTGAGGGAGATCGCCTTCTTTGGTGGCCAGGCCATTGCCGTCCCTACTGACATCACCAAGGATGAGCAGGTGGAGGCCCTCTATCAAAGGGTCATCGCAGAGATGGGGCAGGTGGACATCTTAGTTAACAACGCGGCCATCAATTACCCTTCACCCTTCGCCGAGATACCCATGCGACGGTGGGATTTGGTGCTGAATGTTAATCTGCGGGGCACCGTCCTGTGTACCAAGGTCTTCCTGCCCCATATGTTGGCGCGCAAGCAAGGGGCCATCATCAACCTCTCGTCCTACATGGCGGTGCATCCCTTGCCTGGCCACCTGGCCTACGGCGTCTCCAAGATGGCTATTGAGCGGTTCACGGAAGGGCTAGGACGGGAGCTCATGGGCACGGGGGTGGCTGTCAACTGCCTGCGCATCGAGTTGAACATCGCCACCGAGGGCTGGACGTATCTCAACCGGGATGTGGACATCTCCACCTGGGAGAGGCCGGAGGAGGCGGCCGAAGCCATACTGTGGTTGGCCTCTCAGCCTCCCTCCTTCACTGGCCGCGTGGTGACCATGGAAGAGGTGCGCCGCCTGCGGGCCACCTCGGAGGCCTGAGCCCACCAGGGGAGTTGGCGGCGCCCCTGTCGCCATTTGGCCTCTGCCGTTACTGGCCGTCCCAGGGGAACATATCGCGGAAGGGGTACCACTGGTCGGGGTAGCGGGCTACGAACCTCTCGAACTCCCGCAGGAGACGCTGAGTGGTCTGGTGGGCGTCCTCTGCAGGGTCCAGGGTGGGGTCGGCGAAGATGGGTGGGCTGACGTAGGCGATGAACCGGCCTTGGGGCTTGCGCACAGCCAGCCCGAAGAGGAGGGGGGCGCCTGAGAGGCGAGCCAAGCGAGCAGGGCCAGTAGGGAAGTAGGTTTTGTGCCCAAAGAAGGTCACCGGACGTCCATCGCCGTTGCGCACCCCCAGGTCGAGGACCATGGCCACTACCTCCCCCCGGCGGAGGGCCCGCACCAGCTTGAGCCCCGTCCCCATGGTGGGCAGGAGGGTGACCCCCATGCGAGCACGGCACGCTACCATCCATCGGTGAAGCCAAAAGGGACGGAGCTGTTCCATAACCGATGTGACCCGAAGCCCGTGCAGGAGGAGAAGGGCGCTGGCCACCTCGATGCTCCCCATATGGGCGCTAGCGAATATGACCCCTCGGCCGTAAGAGGCCGCCTCCTGGAAGTGCTCGTCGCCGTAGATGGTCACCCGGCTGCGCAGGTCGTCCAGATCCCAGCCCTGGACCGACAAGAGCTCGGCGATGTAGCGGCCGAACTGACGAAAGCTGGCTTGGGCCAGGGTACGGGCCCGCGGGTCGTCGGCGGACACGTGTAAGATGCGGGCGTAGTTGCGGCAGGCCGCCTCCCGCTTGCTGCGCCAGAGAAGGAAGAACAGGTCGGCGATGGGCTGGGAGACCAAATAAGCCAACTCCAAAGGGACGAGGGCAGCCAGGGCCCTATGTACTTGCAGAAACCACAGGTCGCTGCCCTTCGTATCCCCTCTCTCCGTCGCGTCGACGGTAGACGTCGTCATCCGCCATCCATGTTAGGCTGTTGGGGGCTTAGGCGCCAGACGGTGCCCCTGGCCCTACACCCCTGGGGAAGCGGAGGAAGAGGGCCCGGGCTTCGGCTAAGGTGGCGCCGGCGGCGTCCTCCATCACCGCCTGGGTCAGGATGCGGCGGCCCCGCACCTGGCAGACCCAGGCCCTGACGATGGCCTGTTTCCCCAAGGGTAGAGGGCGGCGGTAACGCACCTCCAGACGGGCGGTGATAGCTAGCAGGCCGGCATGGTGCACAGCCCAACCCATGGCCTCATCTAGGGCGGCAGCGATGACTCCCCCGTGGGCGTGGCCAGGGAACCCCTGGTGCTGGGGCCGGGCGACCAACTCCCCTCGCACGGCCGTTCCGTCATAGGAGAGGGACATGCCCAGGCCGCCTGGGTTCTCTTGCCCGCAGCCGAAGCAGATGCCCTTGGTGCTCTTACTCATAGCGGCGGAAGACCAGGCTAGCGTTCTGCCCTCCGAAGCCGAAGGCGTTGACCATGGCCACATTTACTGGCATATGGCGGGCCACCTTGGGCACGTAGTCCAGGTCGCACTCGGGGTCCTGGTTGTCCAGATTGATGGTGGGTGGGACTACGCCGTGGCTGATGGCCAGCACGGCTGTCAGGGCCGAGAGGGCCCCCGCCGCCCCCAAGAGGTGCCCCACCATAGACTTGGGAGAGCTGATGGCCACTCGGTAAGCGTGCTCCCCCAGGGCCCTCTTGATGGCCAGGGTCTCCGTCACGTCGTTAAGGGGGGTGCCGGTGCCGTGGGCCACGATGTAGTCGACCTCCTCTGGCGCCACCCCAGCACTCCGCAGGGCCCTCACCATGGCCTGGGCTGCCGCCTCCCCCGATGGCTCAGGGGCCGTGATATGATAGGCATCGCACGATAGGGCACCTGCCAACAGCTCGGCATATATGGGCGCCCCACGTGTTAAGGCATGTTCCAGCTTTTCCACCACCATGGCCACCGCCCCTTCCCCAAAGACGAACCCGTCGCGGTCCTTGTCGAAGGGGCGGCACGCCCCCTGGGGGTCGTGGTTGCGACGGGAGAGGGCGCGCATATTATCGAAGGCGGCGATGGTAAGGGGATGGAGGCTGGCCTCCGTCCCCCCCACGATGACCACCTCCGCCTCTCCTCGGTCGATGATCCACTTGGCCTCCACGAAGGCATAAGCGCCGGCAGCACAGGCGGCCACAGAGGTTATCACTGGCCCCCGGATGCCATAGCGCATGGCGATCTGGCAAGAGGGCATGTTGGGGGCCAGCATGGGCACCAGAAAGGCACTTACCCGCCCTGGCCCCTTCTCCAGAAAGGTCCTCTCCCCTTCGGCGATGTCCGGCACCCCTCCGCCGCCGGTGTTCATCACCACCCCCACTCGGTAGGGGTCGAGGCGGGAGATGTCCAGATGGGCATCATCTACCGCTTGGGCGGCAGCCGCCACCGCAAACTGGCTGAATCGCGCCATTCGACGGGCAGCGCGGACGTCCATATACTGCAGAGGATCGAAATCCTTCACCTCGGCGGCGATCTGGCACCCTAGCCCGGAGGCATCGAAGGAGGAGATGGGCCCCACTCCTGAGACGCCCCGGACCACGTTCTTCCAGAACTCCTTCACGTCCAAGCCAATGGGTGTGATGCAGCCGAGGCCAGTGATGACTGCCCTGGCCATATCGCCCTCCTAGGAGATAGGGATCTCCGCTTCCCCTGAGATGAGGACCTCGCCCCGTTGGTTGCGCACCTCCACTGCACACCGCACCATCGCCCCCTCCACTGCTGTGATGCGCCCCCCTGCGGTGACGGTATCGCCAGGACGGGCAGGGGCCCGGAAGCGCACCCGCAGCCGTCCCCCTGCCAGCCACGCCTGGCCGAAGGCCTGCGTGAGGCTCTCCGAAAGGTAGGCCAGCGTCAGCAGGCCGTGGGCTACCACACCACCGAAGGGAGTGCGGGAGGCGAACTCTGGGTCGATGTGTAGCGGGTTAAGGTCCCCCGACACATGGGCATACCGCGCGATCTTCTCCTGGTTTATCTGGCGCTCCACCGCCGGTAGGGCGGCCCCTGGGGCGAGGACGAACTTCTGTCTCATGCCTCTTCCCTCTGGGGTGATATGATGAGGGCTTCGCCGGTCAGGACTTCCTCCCCCTGCGAGTCCTTGATGACCATCCCCACCTGGATGAAGTGCCAGCCCTGACGCACGGTGTGGGAGGAGATGGACATCTCGGCTACCAGCTCTTCCCCCCTGCACAGGAGGCGATGGCAGCGGAGCTCCTGGCCCAAGTGGACGGCCCCCGCTGGCAGCCGTGCCTGATAGAGGAGGGCGCGCACGGCCAGGGCTACCGTCGCCAAGGGGGGGACTACCCCTCCACCCAGCGTGGGAGTAGTCTCATCCTCCACCGCTGCCAAATAGGCCTCCACCCATTCGTCCTCCAGGCGAAAGGGGGCGGGGTCAAAGCGGTGTCCCTTTGGGAGATGGTCCAGGGAGGGGGCCTCGCTGGTCACTGACTCACCCCTTGGCAGGCGCGGGCCACGAACTTCTCGATGTCGATGACCCGCCGTTCGTGCACCCCTTCCCCGATCTTGGTCCCCATCTCGTTGTAGGCCTCCACCGCGAAGACGAACCGGCGTCGCTCCATGTCCCGCTCCTGCAGGCGCGCCTGTAGCCTTACCCTCTGGCCGATGGGGGTGGGGGCCATGTGCCTCACCTCTACCCTCACCCCTACCGTGCCTTCCCCTTCGTCCAGATAGGGCTGTAGGAGGCGCAAGCAAAGCTGTTCCAGGTGGCCCACCATGGCTGGCGTTGAGTAGAAGGATCTGCCTGGGCCTAGATGCGTTATCCCCATCTCCGGAGTAGTGAGGATGACCTCCTCGCCGTGTAGACTCTCTGGAACTTCCCTCACCGCGGCTTCCTCCGTTCGCCTTCTTCCCGAAGTATAAGGCAGCGGTGAGCTTGGGGACAGGTGCCCATGCTTTGCGCTTTTACTCTGCAAAGGATGCTAAACTCGTATTGAGACAAGGACGGGAGCTGGGGACATGGCCTACGTCATCTGTGAGCCTTGCGTCGGCGTTAAGGACGCCTCCTGCGTAGACGTCTGCCCCGTGGACTGCATCCACACTACCGACCAGGACGAGCAGTATTACATAAACCCTGAGCTGTGCATCGATTGCGCGGCATGTGTGGACGTCTGCCCTGTCCAGGCCATCTACTATGAGGAGGACGTGCCGGAGCAATGGCGTTCTTACATCGAGAAGAACCGAGATTGGTTCCGCACCCATGAGGTGGATAAGGGCTTCCGCCAGCGGCTGGACCGCCATTAGGGCTGCAACGGCACCGCGTGTGGTATTATAGATAATGCCAATATCCTTCGGGGGTGTGGTGGTGTCAGTAGACCTGGGGCAGATCGAGGCCTTCGTGCAGGTGGCCCAGCTCAGGAGCTTCAGCCGGGCGGCGCAGGTCCTTCAGCTCACCCAGCCTTCGGTGACGGCCCGAATCCAGTCCCTGGAGAGGGAGCTGGGGGAGGAGCTGTTCGAGCGGGGAGGGCGGGGGATCCGCCTCACCGAGGCTGGGGAGGCTTTCCTACCTTATGCTGTGCGCATCCTGCAGCTCATGAAGGAGGGGCGCGATGCCTTGGAGGAGGTGCGCCACCTCCAGTTGGGCCATCTCCGCTTGGGTTCTGCCCTCACCATTAGCACCTATGTCTTGCCCAAGATCCTCCATCGATTCCGCCAGCAGTATCCAGGCATCAACGTCTCTGTGCGCACGGGCCGCTCTGACCAGGTCCTGGAGATGGTGCTGAACGATGAGGTGCAAGCGGGCCTTGTGCGTGCCATCTACCATGCTGATGTGGAAACCATCCCCCTCTACCAGGACGAGCTGGTGCTGGTGGTGCCAAGGGATCATCCCTTCGCTCAGCGGCAGCAGGTCACCATAGAAGAGGTGACCAAGGAGCCCTTCATCCTTTTCGACCGTGGCTCCAGCTATTTTGGTCTCATCAACTCTTATTTCCGCCAGATGGGCAAGGTGCCACGGGTGGCTATGGAGCTGGACTCCTTGGAGGCCACCAAGCGCATGGTGGAGGAGGGGCTGGGCATCGCCATGGTGCCCAAGGTGACCATCGAGAAGGAGCTGATGGTGCATGCCCTGGTGCAGGTGAACATCGTGGATGCCCCTCCCCTCACCCGGACCATCGCCTTTATATATAGGCGCAACCGCCGCCGCTCCCGCCCCGTCCAGGCCTTCATGGAGCTGCTTCGGGCGATCTATCGTCTAGAACCAGCGGACGTATAAGCCCGCGCTAACGCCTGCCGTAGCTTGGCCAGAGCACGGAAGGTGATGACCCGCACCGTTACCTCCCTTATGCCCAGCAGGGCAGCGATTTCGCTCCCCTTGAGACCAGCCTCGAAGCGGAGTCGGAGCACCTCTCTCTCGCGGGAGGAGAGGCGGGTCATCTGTTGTAACATCATGTCTCGCAGCTCCCGCTCCTCAGCCGCGGCCAAAGGGTCATCCCCCTGGCTGCGGGCGGCGAGCTCCTCTCCCAAGGCCTTAACCCCCTTCTCCTCCCTCGTCCGACGCCGGTAATGCGCAGCCACCGTATTGCGGGCGATGCTGAGAAGCCACCCCAGACAGGCCTGGGGGTCGCGCAGGGTATGTAGGTTGGCCAGGGCCTGTACAAAGGTGTCCGCTGCTAAGTCCTCAGCCAGTTGGGGATCACGCACCCGGGCATATACGTAGGCGAAGACGCGGCTGTGATAACGCTCGTATAGCCGGGCCACCTCCTCGGCTTCCATGAGCCCTCCTCCCTTCTGGTGGGGCCACCATAAGAGAGGAGATAAGAGGTAAACAACGAGAGGAAGCGTTAAAAGGGTGAAAAAAGCGTTAAAAAGGCTAGGACGCGAGGATGGCGGCCCTTATCTCCTTCAGGATATCCACGTTGGCCTTATCTGGGCCTTCCCCATCCATGCCCGGCACCTCCAGGAGGAAGGGAACATCCCGGAGGGCGGGATGGGCCATGATGTTGAGGAAGCCCTGGCGCCCGATATGTCCATGGCCTATGTTCTCGTGTCGGTCTACCCCGCCGCCTAAGGGGCACTTGGAGTCGTTGGCGTGGACGGCCACCAGTCGCTCCAGCCCTATCTCGCGGTGGAACTCCTCCAATGCCCTATCCAGCCCATCTTTGGTGCGCACTTCGTAGCCGGCGGCGAACATATGCTGGGTATCCAGGCACACCTTGAGGCGGGGGCTGTCGACCTCGCGGATGATGCGCCCCAGCTCGGCGAACTTGGAGCCCACCGAGTCCCCCATGCCCGCCGAGTTCTCCAGCACCAGCCATACGCCCTGAGGCGTGCTCTCCAGCACCTGGGCAATGGCCGAAGTGATCTGGCCAAGTGTCGCCTCAAACCCCAACCCCTTGTGGCTTCCGGTATGGAAGATGACCCCCTTGAGCCCTAGTTGCTGGCAGAGCTCCATGTCTTTTATAAGGGCATCGACGGATTTCTTGAGCTTGTCGGGCTCGGGGGTGGCCAGGTTGATGAGGTAGGCGCCATGGACGAAGTTGGGCCCAATGTCCTCCGCTGCTGCAGCCGCCCGGAAGGCTTCCATCTCCGCGGGGGTAAAGGTCTTGCGTCGCCAGCTCTGGGGAGGTGAGGTGAAGATCTGAATCGCCTCCGCCCCCATCTCCTTGGCCCTTTGGATGGCCTTGTCGGCGCCGCCAGCGGTAGACACGTGGGCCCCGATGCGCATCCCATTACCTCCTGCCCAAGAAAGGCGTTAGGGAGAGGAGACGGCGGGCCCATGGCCAGATGACCGTCTTCTCCACCGCCTGGACCAGCTGGCCCTCCTCCACCGGCTCCCGTAAGAGGGCGGTGGCTTGCCCCCTCTCCAAGTCCACGGTGACATCCTCCACCTGAGGCAAGGAGGACAGGCCTCGCCTCACCCGCGCCGCACAGAGGTCACACACTAGCCCTGTCACCTCCATCTGGGCCACATGCCCATCCGAGGATGTCACCCGGGCGCGGGGAAAGGTGAAGAGCCTTCGCCACAAGACCCGCATGATGGCCTACTTCCCATTATAGGGCCTCATCACCACAAACGCTGGGCTTGGCGCCTCAACTCCGCCCGGAAATCAGGATGGGCGATGGCGATGAGTTCCTGTGCCCGCTCCCGGTGGTTCTTGCCCATGAGCCTGGCCACCCCGTATTCGGTGATAACCGTATCGGCGAAGAAACGCGGGATGGTGACGATGGAACCTTCCTCGTGCATGGAGACGATGCGGGAGACGGTGCCGCCTAGGGCGGTAGAGGGGAGGAGGATGATGGCCCTCCCACCCCGGGACAAGATGGCCCCTAGGTGGGCCTCCGGCTGGCCGCCAGTTCCATTGATCATACGCGGGCCGAACACACTCTCGGAGTTGATCTGTCCAATGAGATCGATGGAGATGGCGTTGTTGATGGCGTAGAAGTTATCGATCTGAGCCAGGGTGCGCAGGCTCAACACATACTCCGTTTCGTAGACCTCGAAGCGGGGGTTTCCTATCACCACCTTCATGTCCTTGGCGTCGGACCCCGTCCAGGCCCCCGCCACCGCTTTGCCCTGGTGGATACTCTTTTTGCGGCCGGTGGCTATACCCCTCTCCACCAGCATGGCCAGGCCAGGGCAGGCCATCTCGGTGTGGATGCCCAGGTCTTCCTTATCCTCGAAGGCGCCGGCTCGCACCATGTACATGCTGGGCTCTCCCACCCCTATCTGGATGGTGGCCCCGTTGGGGACGATCTCGCTCAGGTAACCAGCCATGACCTTGTATTCGGGGAGGGGGTCGGCCAGGAGCATGGCCCGTCGCACCAGGTCGGGTGGCGAGCCGCGGGGGATGGCAGCGCGCAGGACCACCACGTGCTCTGGCCCCACCTCCTCCAGCTCGTCTACGATGGCCTCATACTCCTTGCGCAGCTCCTGGTCAGGCATGGCCTGCAGCCACGACTTGATGACATCCTTAGTGAGGACCAAGGGCGGCACCTCCACGAAGTGGTCGATCTCCGAGACGTGCACAAAGTTTTGGCCGCACACCGGCTGGATGGAGGGGTCCACCTCGGCGATGACCGTTTTGGCCCGCCGCACGTAGCTCCGCTTGTTCCAGTTATGGACCCCAAAGTACACCCGCCCCTCCTCGTCGGGAGGTGAGACGTTGACGAGAAAGACATCGATGTCCTTACGCTCAGGCCTGCCTTCATCCAGGGGTTTAAACATGGTGGTGAAGAGATTGGGCAGGTAGGTGACCCGACGCTCATCGTGGGCTGGACGGGCGAAGTCGCCTATAAAGGCCTCGATCTCCACCTTGAACAACTCTTCCACCCCCGGCTGCAGCCAGCCAGGGTCGGCTCCCGGCGCAGAGAGACGTAGCTGTATCCCTCCCAGCTCCTGGCCTCGGCGGTAAAGGGCGTCGGTGAGGACGCGCGGCCCCGCTATGGGTATGACCACCCTCTGGCCCGGCCCTATGGCCTTCATGGCGTCCTCGGCGCTAGTAAGCTTGCGCTTGTATTCCTCGCGCCAGTCCATGTTCACCTCCTATGAGGTTCGCTTACGCATATTTTTGATGTCTCTGATGGCGGTGACAAGGGGAGCATTGAGCGGAGTTGGGGCACGGCCCATAATCGATGGGGGATGCGGAGGCAGCCAGTACCTATACCCTTGGTCATCGCTCGCATCGTGGCCGTGACGGGTTTGGGATTCTGCGCTGCCTTCAGCGTTTTTCTTCTCTTAGGTGGGGCGTGGATGGTGGGGCTGGCTTTCGCCGCTGCTGCCGTATTCTTCCTCTCTCTCATGTTCATAATCGAGAGGGGGCAGTGAACGTTGAAGGGGCAAGGCGGGCGTGCTATCCTGGACGCGTCGAGGGGAGGAGGAAGATGCCGCTTCTGCTGTTCCAAGGGATCGGGGCGCCGGAGCTCCTTATCATCTTCGCCATCATTGTAGTCCTCTTTGGGGCCTCTCGATTGGCGGACATTGGGGGCGCTCTGGGGCGGGCCATTCGCGAATTCCGCCGTGAGATCCGCGAGGTCCCTAAGGAGGAAGAGAAGCCTCGCCTAAAGGAAGGAGTTCGCCCTCAGGTGCCGGGTCGAGAGGGGGGCCAAGAGGAGCGCCGCGGCCCCTTCCAGCATTAGCCCTCTTGGACGACGATCTGTAGGATGGCGTCCCCCGGCGAGGGATTGTCCTGACAGGGATTGTCCTTGCTGGGCTTTTCGAAGCATGGGTTACGGGGAGTGAGGGACTGTACCACTTCCATGCCCGCCACCACCTCGGCGAAGACGGAATCCCGCCCGTCCATGTGGGGCATGTCGGCCAGGAGGATGTAAAATTGGCTGCCGCTCACATCCCTGCCGCCGGCTATGGGGGCCATGGCCACCATCCCCCTTAGGTGCTGCAGGTCGCCCTCCACGGGCAGGGTGTAGCCCGGGCCCCCTGCTCCCGTGCAGACCAGGCTGCCATCGGCGCGGCAGGTGGGGTCGCCCCCCTGCACGAATCCCACGTCGGGGCGGACGATGTGGAAGGTAAGGCCATCATAAAATCCCTGCTGGGCCAGGAAGGCGAAGCTGTTGGCGGCTTTGGGCGCCTTATCGGGACGCAGGCGCAGCTTTATCTCTCCTTTCTCTGTGCGGATGATAGCCACATACGTCTTCGCGGGGTCGATGACCTGCTCCGGGGCCTCATAGGTGCGGTACTGCACAGCGGGGGTGGCCTCCGGGGTGGGTGTCTTTTCGCCTGCAGGCTTTGGGGTGCCCTGGTCGGTGGGTCTAATTACCCCTCCCAGGCCCACGGCCGCCATGCTGGCGATGATGACCACGATGAAGGCCACGTAGAAGGCCCGAACGTTGAAGATGACGTTAATGGGGAAAGGTGGGCCGGCCCGCCCTGGCGGGCGCCTTATCGGACGTCTCTGTCGACGGCTCAATGCTGCGCTCAGCTCTCTTAGTGGGAGGCCTGATGCCCCTGCCAGCTAGTATACCGTAGGGCTGGAGCTCTCCTCCATGCCCCCTCTTACTGGATGGTTAGCCCGCCATCCACCACTAGGCAGTGGCCTGTTACGAAGGAGGAGGCGTCGGAAAGGAGCCAGGCGGCGGTGGCAGCCACCTCCTCTGGCTCAGCAAAGCGGCCGATGGGCTCTATGCGCAGGAACTGGGAGCGTAGCCCCTCGTCGCCGCCTAGGATACGTTCCACCATAGGGGTACGCACGACCCCTGGGCAGATGGCGTTGATACGGATGCCCTTCCGGGCATATTCCAGGGCGGCGGTGCGGGTGAGGGCTACCACACCTTGTTTGGCTGCGCTGTAGGCCGGGGCGCCCCGCCACCCCACCATGCCCGCTACGGAGGCCGTGTTGACTATGGCCCCTCGGCCCTGGGATAGCATCTGCATTAGCTCGTACTTCATGCAGAGCCAGACCCCTTTCAGGTTGACGGCTAAGACCCGGTCCCAGTCCTCCTCACGGTAATCGGCCGTGAAGGCAGTGGCGCCCTCGATGCCGGCGTTGTTGAAGGCGCCGTCCAGGCGTCCGAATCGTGCCACCACCTCCCGCACGAGAGCCTCCACCTCCGGAGCACGGGAGACATCGCAGCATATGAACATAGAGGGGACGCCCAGCGCCTCCACCTCGCTGGCCACATCCTGCCCTCTCTGGTCTACGTCGGCGATGGCGACAGCAGCTGCCCCTTCCTTGGCGAAAAGAATGGCGGCCGCCCGGCCGATGCCCGATGCACCTCCTGTCACCAAAACCACTTTATCCTGCAGAAGAGGGCTCATCGCTAACCCCTTGGCCGCTCCTTACTCCCAGGCACGTTCGTCCACCAAGGTCTTGGCGTCCTGGGGGAGGGAACCAGGTGAGAGGAGCTCCACGCGGTCCACCCGGACACGCCAGGCGGACTGGAGGCGCGCTTGCAGCGTCTCTACATCGGGTGGTGGGGCGCCAGGTGTCAGCTCCAGCCGCAGCACCAGCTCATCACGGTGCTCTCTGCGGCCTACGACGGCCTGGAAGCGAGCTACCCCTTCCAACCCCTCTAGGGCCTCCCGCACCTGATGGGGATGGAGGAACATGCCCCGCACCTTCACTGCCTCCCCCACTCTGCCCAGGATGCGCGGTATGCGAGGCGAGGGGCGGCCACAAGGGCAGGGCTCGTCTATCAGATAAGTGGCGTCGCCTGTGCCAAACCTTATGAGGGGATAGACTTTGTTGAACGTGGTAGCCACCACCTCCCCTGTCTCGCCTGGGGGGAGCTGGCGGCCGGTGGCCGGGTCCACCACCTCGATGACCATCTCTTCGCTCAGGTGCAGGCCCTGGTGGGCGGGGCATTCCATGGCGATGAGGCCCAGGTCTGCCGTGCCATAGGTCTCGATGGGGGTGATGCCCCTCTCCTGCAGCTCACGACGCAACGAAGGGGGGAGCATCTCCGCTCCCAACAAGGCGGCCCGCAGACGCAGGTCCCGCCTGGGCTCCAGCCCCATCTCCTCCGCCCGCCTTAGGATGGCCATGAGGAAGCTGGGGGTCCCACAGTAAAGGGCTATTCCCAGGTCCCGGAGCACCTGCACCTGCACGTCGGTGTTGCCCACACCTCCTGGCACCACCGTGAGCCCCACCGAGCACAGGAACTCGTCTAGCCCCATCCCTGCTGGCACTAGGTGGTAGGAGTAAGTGTTGAGGGCCAGGTCACCGCGGCCCAAACCGAAGGAGGAGAGTATCTCTCGCGCCCAGTCACCAGTGTAGAAGCTCTCCTTGCCGCCAGGGTCATATATGGGGCCGGGAGAGACGAAGATATGGGTTAGCTCTTCCACCTCCACCGCCAAGAAGCCCCCGAAAGGAGGCTCCTCTCGCTGCAGCTGGGCCAGCTCCTCCTTGTGCGTGATTGGGATCCGCTGTAAGTCGGCCACCGCTTCCACCTGCTGTGGCGATATGCCGGCAGCCTCCATCTTCCGCCGGATGGCTGGGGCCCGTTGATAGGCGTAAAGGATCTGCTCTCTTAGCCTTGGCGAGAGCCTCTCGTACCAGCTCTGCAGCACGCTCATCTCTACCCTACCCTAGGAGAGCCACCGCTTGCGCCGCTTATAATGCTTCACCTCCCGGTAGCTCTTGCGCTGGCCCAAGGCGCTGAGACCTAGGTAGAATTCCCTAATGTCTTCGTTGTTGATGAGCTTATCCGGGTCTCCGTCTAGGACAATGCGCCCATCCTCCATGACGTAGCCGTATTGGGCGATCTGGAGGGCGGCCATGGCATTCTGTTCCACCAGGAGCATGGTGACCCCCTCCTCTCGGTTGAGGCGGAGGACGATGTTGAAGATCTCGTTGACCAACTGGGGGGCAAGGCCTAGGGACGGCTCGTCCAGGAGCATGAGCTTGGGCCGGCTCATGAGGGCACGGCCTATGGCCAGCATCTGCTGTTCTCCCCCCGAGAGGTAGCCAGCCTTGATGTGGCGGCGACGTTTCAGCTGGGGGAAATAGTGATACACCATCTCCAGGTCGCGGCGGACCTGGCCATCGCCACGCACGTGGGCGCCGACGATGAGGTTCTCCTCCACCGTCAGGTGCTCGAAGACCCTTCTGCCCTCCAGCACCTGGACCACGCCCAGCCGCACGATCTCGGCGGCGTCCTTCTGGTCTATCCGCTGGTCCATGAATTCGATGGTGCCCTTTATGATCTCCCCGCGCTCTGGGCGCAAGAGCCCCGAGATAGCCTTGAGGGTAGTGCTCTTGCCGGCGCCATTGGCCCCCAGGAGGGCTACTATGCCCCCCTGGGGGACCTGCAGCGACACCCCCCTCAGGACCAACACCACCCCGTTGTAGACCACCTCGATGTTATTGACCTTTAGAAGGGGCCGCTCCGGCGCCACGGTCATGGTCATCGCCTCCTACTGGTAGACGAAGGACTCCACGATGTCACGGTAGCCGCGGAACCAGTCCTTAGCCAGGACCCATTTGCCTCCCTTAACCTGCCATATCTGCACGTAGCCACCGCCCTCGTGGTCGCGGGCGCTCATCTCGAGCCGCATCAGGCCCTTGATGTCGCCCTTAACATTCTCCAGCCCCATCTTCATCTTCTCGCCGGTGACGGGCTCGCCCGCCAGGCGCAGGGCCTGCCTAATGGCCTCCGCCCACATGAAGGCCTGGGCCACGCCCCTTATGTAGTAGACGTTGGCCTCCTCCATCTCCTTGGGGGGTGACTTCCCCTCGGCCCGGTACATCTGCCTGATCTCGTCCAGGACGGGGTGGTCGGTGCCGATGGCTGTGAACTGTATACCGTAGTAGCCCTCGGCCACACTCCAGCCGCCGGCGGCGATGACGTCGGCGTCCGCGGATCCCCAGACAAAGGAGACCACGCGGTCAAGGGGGAAGCCGGCGTCTCGCAAGGCCTTGATGGAAACCGAGGGGCTGCGGCCGAAGAGGTGGGTGATGACCCAGTCCGCCTTGAATCGCTGGACGATGTCCGTCACCTGAGCGGACATCTCCACACCAGGGGCCGGTACGGCGTACTCCCGCAGCTCCAAGCCTTCCCTCTGGGCGATGGCCCGGAGCACATCGATGGGCTCCCTGCCAGCCGGGTTGTCATAGTATAGGTAGGCCACCTTGGGCTTGCCTGGATTGCCGGCTTTCTGCCACTGCTCCAGGATGAACTGCATCGCCGCCCCCGCCTGGGACCAGTAGCTGGCGGCGGTGGGGAAGTTGTAGGGGAACTTCTCGCCGTTGGCGGCCGCTGCGATGCCGTAGCCTGGGTGGTTACACACGATCTTGTCCGCCACGCACCGCTCCACCACGGCCTCGGTGATGGGCGTGCCATAGGTATTGATGATGACCACCCCCTGTGCCTTCAGGCGCTCATAACACTCCACGCCCTTGGGCACCTCATAGCCGTGCTCGCAGAAAATGGCCTCGATGGGGTGGCCCTCCACTCCCCCCTTCTGGTTGATGAGCTTTATGGCGTCTTCAAACCCCACCTTGTAGGGCGGGCCGATGATCTGGGTAGCCCCTGTGGCATCGTACATGAACCCCACCTTCACGGGCTCCTTGCGAGCAACGGGTGTCTGAGCAGCCCCTGGCGTGCGCGGCGCTGGCGGGGTCTCCTCTTCCGCCTCACAGGCCACGGCCAACGCCATCAATAGGGGCAGGGCCAGTGCCGCCCACCAAAGCTTGAACGCCTTCAAGATCCTCACCTCCTCATCACTAGTATGGGAAGGGCCAGACGCGGAAGTAGTCCTTCACGTTGCGCCACAAGCGGTTGAACCCCTCGGGCTCCACCATGAGGAAGAACACGATGAGCCCACCGTAAACAGCGAACCTCAAGTAAGCGACGAAGGAATGGATGTCCGCTACCGGTATCACCCCCTTAAAGACCTGCAAGATCTCTTCCAAGACGAAGGGCAGCAGAACGACGAATGCCGTCCCATATATGGTGCCCAGGACGCTGCCCAGGCCGCCGATGATGATCATGGCCAGGAAGGATATGGACTCCACGATGCGGAAAGCCTCGATGTTGGCGTTGCCCAAGTAGTAGACCCACAACGCCCCGGCCACTCCGGCGTAAAAGGAGCTGATCATGAAGGCCAACAGCTTGTAGCGCGCTATGTCCACGCCAATGAGCTCCGCCGCCACATCCCGGTCGCGGATGGCCACAAAGGCCCTGCCCAGGCGGCTGCGGGCGATGTTCAGGGCCACCACCACCGCCACTATCACAAGGGCCAAGATGAGATAGTATTTCTCCCGCTCCGTGTCGATGGTCAACGGCCCTAGGCTGGGGCGTGGGACGATGATGCTGGCCTGGAAGCCGCCCCCGATCCATTTCACGTGGGTTATGGTCCACTCAGTTATAAACTGGGCAGCTAGAGTAGCGAAGGCCAGATAGAACCCCTTGATGCGCACCGAGGGCAAGCCCACCAGCAGACCATAGACGGAGGCGAATACCCCTCCGGCCACCAGCCCCACCCAGAAAGGCACATCGGCCCGGGAGGTCATGATGGCCGCCGTATAGCCCCCCACGGCCATGAAGGCTGCATGACCCACAGATATCTGGCCACAGAGCCCCACCAAGATGTTAAGGCCCAGGGCGGCGATGAGGTGGATGCCCACCAGATTAGCCCATACCAGCCGTTGCGTATCCACTACAAAGGGCAACACGAAGACAAAAAACGCCAGGAAGGCCCAAACGGTGATGCGGGCCAATGGCACCGTGTAAAGGGCCATATCCGCTTGGTAAGTAGTCTTAAAGACGCCACACTCGCGGTTGATCATCGCCCTACACCCGCTCGATGATCTCGCGCCCGAAGAGGCCGTAAGGGCGCACCATCAGCACCACCAGCATCAGCACGAAGGGGACGAAGTCCTTCAGGCCTCCTCCCACATGGGGATCCAGATAGCCGGCTGCCAAGTTCTCCGTCACCCCGATCACCAGTCCTCCGATGAGGGCGCCAGCCAAGGAGTCCAGCCCCCCAAGGATGGCCGCCGGGAACACCTTGAGCCCCAGAAGGGCCAGGTACTGGTCCACGCCGATCTTGGCCCCCCATATGAGACCCCCAGCTACAGCGGTAACCCCTGCCAGGGTCCAGGAGACGGCGAAGACAGTGCTCACCCTGATGCCCATGGCCATGGCTGCCTGCTGGTCATCGGCCACTGCCCGCAGGGCCATGCCCATACGCGACCGCTGGAACAGGTAGGCGAAGGCGGCCGCCAGGAACAAGGCGATGCCCAACCCTGCTAGGTCTACGGCCCCCACTGATATGTTGCCGAGTTGGAGGGGCTTGGTGGGAAGGAGCAGGTCTATGTTCCTCGTCTGCACCCCCCAAGTGATGGATACGAAGCCGCGAAGGAAGATGCCCAGCCCCAGGGTAGCCATGATCATGCCCACCACAGGCCGCCCGATCATGGGCCGCAGCACCCCCCTCTCCAAGACGAAGCCAAACAGCACCATCAGGGCCAATGTGATGCCGATGCCCGCTGCCAGGGGTAGCCCATATATGGCGGTCATGGCCACCGCCAAGAAGGCGGCGAACATCATCAGCTCGCCCACAGCGAAGTTGATGACGCTGGTGGCCTTGTATATGATGACGAACCCCAAGGCCACCAGGCCGTAAATGGCCCCCAAGATGAGACCCTTCACCAGAAGGGAGAGGAAGAAGTCCATCCCTACCTCCTCGCCGGGGCCTCCACGGCCTCCCGCACATCGAAGATGGGCACTGTGCTTTTCACCTGCGCCTGCCGCCCGTCCTCATAGGTGATGGTGGCCAGCACCTCCACCTGGGAGGCGTTGCTGTAGAGGGCTTCTATGAGGGAGGCGTACTTCTGGGCGATAAACCGGCGGCGCACCTTACGGGTGCGAGTGATCTCCTCGTCGTCGGGGTCCAGCTCCTTGTGCAGGATGAGGAACCGGCGGATGCGCGTTTCCGGCGGCAGCTCGCGGTTCACCCTCTCCACCTCCCGGTAGACCAGCTGGCCCACCTCCGGCTTCTGCGACAGGTCCATGTAGCTGGTGTAGGCCACGCCGTTCTTCTCCGCCCACTTGCCCACTGTCTGGCCGTCGATGTTGATGAGGGCCGCCACGAAGGGGCGGTCGGGCCCTAGCGCCACCGCCTCCTTGATGTAGGGGCTGAACTTGAGCTTATTCTCGATCCACTGGGGGGCGAAGGTGGTGCCATCGGCCAGGCGGGTGACGTCCTTCAGGCGGTCCACGATGACGAGCTGGCCATCGGGGGTGAAGAAGCCGGCGTCGCCTGTGTGCAGCCATCCATCCTCCAGGGCCTCGGCCGTCGCCTCCGGGTTTTTGAAGTAGCCCTGGAAGACGCCTGGACTTTTCGCCATCACTTCACCGGTTTCAGAGATGCGCACCTCCACCCCAGGCAGGGGCCGGCCCACAGTGTCGGCCCGCACCTCGCCGTCCCTTTGTACGGTGATGAGAGCTGAGGACTCGGTGGCACCATAGACTTGCTTTAGGTTGATGCCCAGGCTGCGGAAGAAGCTTATCACCTCAGGCCCAATGGCTGCCCCGCCAGTATAGGCAAAGCGGATGCGCCTCAGGCCTATGTGGTCCCTAATTGGCCCATACACCAAGAAGTCGCCCAGCTGGTAGAGGAGACGCAGCCAAATGGGCACCCCCTTGCCCTGGCCCCGCCGCGCCTCCACCGCCTGCGCCACCTTCATGGCCAGATGATAGATCTGCCGTTTCACCCAGTCGGCGTCCTCCATGCGCACTTGGATGGCTGCCAACAGGTTCTCCCATATTCGTGGCGGGGCTACGATGAAGTGGGGTCCGATCTCCCGCAGGTCCCGAAGCACCGTCTCCGGTTCCTCGGGGATGTTGATGGCACAGCCCACCTTGTGGGCCATGGCCACAGAGAAGAAGAAGTCTCCCACCCAGGCCAGGGGCAGGTAGGCCATGAGCTCGTCCTGGGTGCGGAATCTGTCTACCTGTAGAGCGAGGTCGCACACCGAGAGGACGTTGCCATGGCTTAGCATGGCCCCCTTGGGGAAGCCGGTGGTGCCAGAGGTGTAGGCGATGACGGCGATGTCCTGAGGCCGGGTCTGCTCCACCTGCTCCTCAAAGTAGTTGGGGTTCTTGCGAGCGGACTCCCTACCTAGCTCCTGAACCTCCGTCAAGCTGATAAGCAGGGGGTCCTTGTAATGGCGCATCCCCCTGGGGTCGTCGTATATGAGCTTCTCCAGGTAGGGGAGCTCCTCCCGCACCGAGAGGATCTTGTCCACCTGCTCCTGATCCTCCGCTAGGACGAACCTGGCCTCCGAATGGTGGATGACGTACTGAACCTCACGGGCGATGGAATCCTGATACAAGGGCACGGGGATGCCTCCTAAGGATTGGGCGGCCAGGATACCCCAATAGAGCTGAGGACGGTTATCGCCGATGATGGCCAGCTTGTCCCCCCGCTGGAAGCCCAAGACGGCCAATCCTAGGGCCAGGGCCTTGACGTTCTCATAGACATCGGCCCAGGTGTAGGTCTGCCAGATGCCGAACTCCTTCTCTCGCATGGCTGCTTTATGGCCCAGGTGGCGGGCGTTGTGCAATAGGAGCTTGGGAATGGTGTCCATGGCTTCTCACCCCCTATGCTGGGAAACGGCCTCCCCAAGATAGGCCTTGATGGCCCGCGGGTCGTTGGCCACCTCCTCGGGCTTGCCCTCGCAGATCTTCTCCCCCAGATCCAGGACGATGACGCGGTCGGAGATGTCCATCACCACCCCCATGTCGTGCTCGATGAGGACGATGCCGATGCCCATCTCCTCCTGCACGTCCAGGATGAAGCGGGCCATATCTTCCTTCTCCTCCAGGTTCATGCCGGCCATGGGCTCGTCCAGCAGCAGCAGCTCCGGCTCCAGGGCCAGGGCCCGCCCCAGCTCCACCCGCTTCTGCAGGCCATAGGGGAGGGCACCGACGGGCGTCTTGCGTATGTGCTCGATCTCCAGGAAGTCGATGATGCGCTCCACCACCTCCCGGTGGCGGATCTCCTCTCGTTGGGCCAGGCCCCAATACAAGGCGCAGGCGAACACGTTAGAGCGCATGCGTACATGCCGGCCCAGCATGATGTTGTCCAGCACCGTCATGCCGCGGAAGAGGGCTAGGTTCTGGAAGGTGCGGGCTATGCCCAGGGCGGCGATACGATGGGGGCGCCAGCGCGTGATGTCCTGCCCTTTGAATAGGATGCGGCCACGCTGGGGGTGGTAGTGCCCACATATGGCGTTGATAAGGGTGGTCTTCCCCGCCCCGTTGGGACCTACGATGGCCAGGATCTCCCCCTTACGGGCTTCTAGGCTTACACCCCGCAGGGCCTGCACGCCCCCGAAAGCCAGCCATACGTCTTGCACCTGTAGAAGCGCTGCCCCTTCCAAAGCACGCCTCCAACCCGGTAATTCCTCAAGGATACATTAATTTAGTGCGATGGTCGGACTTTGTGTCAAGGGGGTGGCGGTTGTTCTGTGATCTTGACACCCCCATGGTCTTTGCCCATCCTTTCCGTGACGGCCCTCTTATAAACCATGGCCTGTTGGCAAGGAGGTGAGGAGTTATGGCCACACTGGTGCGGGTGGAGCGTGATGGGCCTGTGTGTGAGGTGGTGCTCAGCCGCCCCGACCGGCTCAACGCTCTAACAGCTGATATGGTAGCTCAGCTGCATGCTGCCCTGGACCAAGTGGGGGACGCGCGGGCCCTCCTTCTATGGGGCGAGGGGCGGGCCTTCTCAGCCGGGCGGGACCTTTCGGAAGCACAGCCGGGGGAGGAGGACGCTGCTCGAGTCCTGAGGGAGCTCTTCCACCCTCTCTTCCTGCGCCTATACCGCTTCCCCATCCCCACGGTGGCTGCTGTGCAAGGGGCCTGTCTAGGGGCAGGGCTGGGGCTGGCCTTCGCCTGCGATGTGGTGATAGCGGCCGAGGACGCCTTCTTCGCCTCCCCCTTTGGGCGCATCGGGGCGGTGCTGGACTCGGGAGGGCATCACCATTTCGTGCGCCTGCTGGGCCTCAAGAGGGCTATGGACCTCATCTACAGCGGCCGCCGTATTAGCGGCAAGGAGGCGGAGGCCATGGGGCTGGTGAGCAGGGCTGTGCCGGCCGATGCGTTGCTGCCCACGGCCCGAGAGCTGGCCCACGCCATAGCCCGAGGTCCCACCTTGGCCTTCCGTCTCTCCAAGCGCATCGCTCAGGCGGCCGTGACAGCCGACTACGCCGACGTACTGGATATGGAGGCTGATGCTCAGGGCATCATCTCCCGCAGCCACGACTACACCGAGGGGGTGCGGGCCTTCCTGGAGAAGCGGGAGCCCTCCTTCCGTGGCGCATAGGGCCATTCTGGCCCTACGGCCCACCGGCGCCACGTCGGCGGCCCATCATCTAGAAGGATAGGTCGCCCCGGAGCAGGCGGCGGGCGATGGTACGGCGCATGATCTCCGCCGAGCCGTCGGCGATGCGGACCGTCCGCAGCTGATGCCAGGCATCGTATAGCTTGGCATCGTTGGAGAGGCCTATTCCTCCCAGCACCTGCATACAGCGGTCGATGGTGCGGAAGCCGGCCTCGGTGGCGAAAGCCTTGATGATGGCCGTCTCTTTCACCGCTGCCTCCCCCTGCTCCACGCGCCAGGCGCAGTTAAGGCCCATCATGCGGGCGGCGTAGGTCTCGATGGCCGAGTCCGCCAGGAGCCATTGCACCCCCTGATATTCGGCGATGGGCTGACCGAAGGCCACCCTCTCCTGGGCGTAACGGACGGCCCGCTCCAGGGCCCAGCGGGAGAGGCCCACCGCCCGCGCACAGTTGTAGAGGCGGCCCGTGTTGACACCCTGCAGGGCGATGTCGAAGCCCTTATGCACCTCCCCCAAAACCCTGTCATGGGGTACTCGCAGGCCCTCGAACCTCAGCACCGCCTCCATCCCCCCCACGTGGCCATAGACCCGCATGACCGAGGCCACCTGATAGCCAGGCCAATGGGCATCCACCAGAAAGCAGGAGATGCCCCCCTGGCGCCTGGCCGCTTGGTCAGGGTCGGTAACGGCGAACACGAGGGCATGATGGGCATAGGGGCCGTTGGAGATCCATCGCTTGGTGCCGTCCATGACCCACTGGTCCCCCTCGCGACGGGCGGTGGTCTTTATCGCCCAAGCGTCGGAACCAGCCCCTGGCTCAGTGAGGGCGAAGCAAGTGGTCTTCTCTCCCGAGATGAGGCCTGGTAATACCTCCTGGCGAGCGGAGGGAGAGAGATGCCGCAGGTGGGGGCCGGGGCCGCTGGTCCAGTGGGCCACCACCTGGTAGGGGAGGAGCCTTCCTGGGCCGGCGTGATGATAGAGGGCCTCCCACACTAGGAACAGGGCTATGGGCCCCATTCCGGCCCCGCCCAGCTCCTGGGGCACGAAGAGGTTATAGTGGCCTTCGCGGGCGGAGGCCATGCGCACCTGCTGCATGAGCTGCAGGGCTTGAGGCACTAGGCGGCCGTCCCGCTCATAGAGGGCGAAGGGGTCTTCCAGAAGGCTTTTATGCTCTTCCTCTAAGGGCACCACCACGCGGTCGACGAAGCCAAGTACGCCATCGATGGCTTGCTGGACCTCGGGGGGCACGCGGAAGTCCACCATGGTCGCCTCCTCTATAGATCTGCGCCTAGTATATTATCACCCAGGGCGCGGGCCACCACTGCCACGTCCTTATCCCCTCTCCCCGAGAGACATACCAGGATGATGGCATCCTGGGGTAGGGTGCGGGCCAGCTGGGCAGCATAGTAGATGGCATGGGCGGGCTCCAGGGCCGGCAAGATCCCCTCCGTCTCCGCCAGAAGGCAGAACCCCTCCAAGGCCTGGGCATCGGTCACGGCCACGTATTGGGCCCGGCCCGTCTCCTTGAGGTAGGCGTGCTCGGGCCCCACGCCAGGGTAGTCGAGGCCGGCGGCTATTGAGTGGGTAGGGAGCACCTGCCCGTCCTCGTCCTGGAGCAGATAGGAGAGGGCGCCATGGAGGACGCCCGGACGACCTCGAGCCAGGGTGGCAGCGTGGCGCCCCCCCTCCAGCCCCTCCCCGGCGGCCTCCACCCCCACCAGATTTACAGGGTCGTCCAGGAAGGGATGGAAGAGGCCGATGGCGTTGGAGCCCCCGCCCACACAGGCCACCGCGTAGTCCGGGAGACGCCTTTCCTTTTCCAGCATCTGCTCCCGCGCCTCCCGGCCGATGACCGACTGGAAATCGCGCACCATCATGGGGTAAGGATGAGGCCCAACGGCGCTCCCTAGCAGGTAGTGGGTGGTGCGCACGTTGGTGACCCAATCGCGGATGGCCTCGTTGATGGCGTCCTTAAGGGTCTGGGTGCCCGACTCCACGGGGCGCACCTCTGCCCCCAACAGGCGCATGCGGAAGACGTTGGGGGACTGGCGGCGCACGTCCTCCGCGCCCATATAGACGACGCATTCCAGCCCCAGCAGTGCACATACGGTGGCCGTGGCCACCCCATGCTGGCCGGCCCCCGTCTCGGCTACGATGCGCCTCTTGCCCATCCTCTTGGCCAGAAGCCCCTGGCCGAGGGCGTTGTTGATCTTGTGGGCACCTGTATGGGCCAGGTCCTCACGCTTCAGGTAGATCTTGGCCCCACCCAGGCGTTGGGTCAGGTTACGCGCCCAATAAAGGGGGGTGGGGCGCCCAGCGTAGTCGCGCCGGAGTTCCTCCAGCTCGGCCTGGAAGGTGGGGTCCTGACGCGCCCAGAGATAGGCCTCCTCCAGCTCCCGCAGGGCAGACATGAGGGTCTCAGGCACATAGCGGCCACCGAAGGGGCCAAAGCGACCACGGGCATCGGGGGTGTGGGACTTCACCGCTCCCCCACCAGGGCGGCCTTGGCGTTGGCGATGAAGGCGCGGATCTTGGCCACGTCCTTGCGTCCGCCCGTCTCCACGCCACTAGAGACGTCCACAGCCCAAGGGCGCACCACCTTTATGGCCTGGGAGACATTTTCTGGGGTGAGCCCCCCCGCCAGGACGATGGGCACCTGCCGCGCCACTTGGGCGGCCATCTGCCAGTCCAGGGCCTTACCCGTGCCCCCGTAAGTGCCCTCCACATAGGGGTCCAGTAGTGGTATGGCCCCCTCGCCGATGTTGGCCAGCACCTCTTCTGCCGTCTGGCCTGGACGCACTTTGAGGCACTTGAAGACAGGGCGCCGGATGTGCCGGCATATCTCCCAGGGCTCAGAGCCTGACAGCTGCACTATGTCCAGGTGGCAATCCTCGGCTATGGCGTTGACGGTGTCGGGGTCCTGGTCGGCAAACACCCCTACCAGCAAAGGGCGGGAGGTGGCTAAAAGCTCCTCCACCAGGCCTGTAGTGGTGGGGCCGCTATGAGGCGGGGTAGGACGGTCCAGCTTGCCCAGGGCCATGGCGATCTTGCGGGCCTGGCCGATGGTCACCTGGCGATGGCTGGGGGCAAAGACAATGCCCACGAAGTCGGCTCCCAAGGTGGCTGCCGCCCGCGCGTGCTGGGGCTCCATGACCCCGCATATCTTCACTAGACAAGGCTTCGTAACCACATGCCCCCCCGGCGAACCCCATAATACCCTTTTGGAGCTTCAAGAGCCAATGGCCCAAAGCTCCCGTATCTTGGCCTCGGGGTCAGGGGCGGTGACCAGCGCTTCGCCGATGAGGAGGGCGTGCACCCCTAGGGCAGCCATCCTCATTACATCGTTCGGGGTATGGATGCCCGATTCAGCCACCACCTTCACCCCCTTAGGGATAAGGGGGATAAGCCGCTCAGTGGTGGACAGGTCTACGGCAAAGGTGTGCAAGTCGCGGTTGTTGATGCCAATGATGGCCGCCCCGGCCTGCAGGGCTTTCGACAGCTCCTCCTCGTCGTGGACCTCCACCAGCGGCTCCATGCCCAGCGCCCGAGCCACGGAGATGAGGTACCTCACCTCGTCCCCTTGCAGGCAGGCGGCGATAAGGAGGACAGTATCCGCACCGTAGGCCCTCGCCTCGTAGAGCTGGTAAGTGTCGAAGATGAAATCCTTGCGCAGGAGAGGAGGGCCATGAGGGAGGGCCTGGCGCACGGCTGCCAGATGCTCCAGCGAACCGCCGAAGTAACGTTCATCTGTGAGCACGGATATGGCCGCTGCCCCGGCGCGGGCGTAGGCACAGGCCAGGGCCACCGGGTCCATATGGGGCCGCAGGAGGCCTCTGGAAGGGCTACGGGCCTTCACCTCGGCGATGAGCTTAGGCCCTGGGCCGGCCAGGGCGGCAGCGAAGGGCCGGACGGGTGGGGCGTGGCGCGCCCTCTCCATCATCAGCTTCAAAGGCAGACGCTCCTTGGCCTGCGCCACCTCCCGGCGCTTGTGGGCCATGATCTCCTCCAGCACCGAGGGGGCCATGTCATCCCTCAGCCTTGTGGGAGAAGGATATGAACTCGTCCAGCTTGCGCAGGGCGGCGCCGGAGTCGATGGCCTGGCCAGCCATCGCCATCCCCTCCCTAAGGGATGACACAGCCCCGCCGGCTAGGACGGCGGCTGCGGCGTTGATGATTACGAAATCCCGCAGCGGGCCCCGCTCCTGGCCCCCGAGGACGGCTCGCAGGAGCTGGGCGTTGCGGACAGGTTCGCTGGCGCAGATGGCCTCCAGCGGACAGGACGATACGCCCAACTCCTCTGGTCGTATCTCCCACCGTTTCAGGCCGTCTCGCGTTACCTCCCACACCATGGTGGGGGCCGAGGGGCTCACCTCGTCCAGGCCGTCTAGGCCATGGACCACCAAGGCCTTCTCCACCCCCAGGCGTCGCAGCGCCAGGGCCATCTTCTCCCCCAGGGAGGCGTCGGCCACCCCTAGAAGCTGATGGGAGACGCCCGCGGGGTTGGAGAGGGGGCCCAGGAGGTTGAAGATGGTTCGCACGCCTATCTCGCGGCGGGGCCCGGCGGCATGCTTCATGGCCGGGTGGAAACGGGGGGCGAACAAGAAGCCCAGCCCCACCTGGCGGAGACATCGCGCCACCCCTTCTGGCCCCAGGTCGATGCGGGCCCCCAAGGCCTCCAGCAGGTCGGCGGAGCCGCACCGGGAGGAGGCCGCCCGGTTGCCGTGCTTGGCCACCCGTAGCCCACAGGCGGCAGCCACCACGGCGGCGGCTGTAGAGGCGTTGAAGGTGCTCTTGCCATCGCCTCCAGTGCCGCAGGTGTCCAAGATGGGAGGCGGGGCATCCACCCGCAGGGCCCGCCCACGCATGGCTGTGGCCATCCCCACCAGCTCATCTACTGTCTCACCTCGCAGGCGGAGAGCAGTCAACAGCGCGCCCAGCTGGGCCGGGGTGGCCTTGCCGTCCATCACCTGCTCCATCACCTCCCTGGCTTCCTCCTCGGAGAGGTGACGCCCCTCCTCCACCAAGATGCGAATGGCCTCCCGCACCTCCATCATCCCAGCCCCTCTAGGAAATTGCGCAGGATCTCTTTGCCCACCGGCGTAGCGATGGACTCGGGGTGGAACTGTACCCCCTCCACCGGCAGGTAGCGGTGGCGCAGGCCCATGATGAGCCCCTTGTCGGTCCAGGCTGTGACCTCAAGGACAGGGGGCAGCGATTCCCTTTCTACCACTAAAGAGTGATAGCGGACGGCGGGGAAGGGGTTCGGCAGGCCTGATAAGACGCCTACGCCCGTGTGGTAGATGTCCGAGAGCTTGCCGTGGACGATCTCCTCCGCCCCCACCACGCGGCCGCCGAAGGCCTCGCCGATACATTGGTGGCCTAGGCAGACCCCAAGTATGGGCACCTTGCCAGCCAGGGCCCGGATAAGCGCCACCGATATCCCCGCCTCCTTGGGTGTGCAGGGCCCTGGCGAGATGACTATCCCCGAGGGGGTCATGGCCAGAGCGTCCTCCACCGTGATGCGGTCGTTGCGGGCCACCTCCACCAACGCCCCCAGCTCCCAAAGGTACTGGTAGAGGTTATAGGTGAAGCTGTCGTAGTTGTCGATGAGGAGGACGAATGGTCTAGGCCGTGCGCTCATCGCTGATGATGCGCCCATCCTCCATCTTTAAGATGCGGCCGCAGTGCCTGGCCACGCCTGCGTCATGGGTGACGATGATGAAGGTCTGCCCCAGCTCTCGGTTCAGGGTTTCCATGAGCTCTATGACTTGGGCGGCGGTATTGGAGTCAAGCTCGCCGGTGGGCTCATCGGCCAGCACCAGGGCTGGCTGCATCACCAGCGCCCTGGCGATGGCCACTCGCTGTTGTTCTCCCCCTGAGAGCTGAGAGGGGCGGTGGTGGACCCTGTGGGATAGGCCCACCTTGGCCAGGGCCTCCAAGGCCCGCTGCCGCCGCTGGCCAGGGGGGATGCGGGCATACCGCATGGGCAGCTCCACATTCTCCAGGGCCGTGAGGGTGGGGATAAGGTTGAACTCCTGAAAAACGAACCCCACCTTCTCGCGCCGCACCCGCGTCAGGGCGCGGCCGTTGAGGCGGGTGATATCCACCCCGTCTAGCACCACCTGGCCCTCGTCGGGCTGGTCCAGGCCCCCCAGGATGTTGAGGAGGGTGGTCTTGCCCGAGCCGGACCGGCCCATGATGGCCACCATGCTTCCCCGCTCCACCATCAGGTCCACGCCGTTCAAGGCCTGCACTATTCCGCCGCCCATGCGGTAGGTCTTGCGTAGTCCGCGGGCCACTACAACATGAGGGTTCATCGCCTCGTCACTCCGCCTGCAGGGCCTCTACTGGCCGGAGGCGGGCGGCGCGCATGGCTGGGAGGATGCCAGCTGCCGCCCCTAGGCCCGCAGCGAAGGCCACCGACCCTACAGCCAGACGCATAGTCACCAGAAAGATAGGGGCCCCCGCTGCCTCTTGGGCGAAGTGGTTCAGGATGCGCACCCCCACCACACCGAGCCCCAGTCCTATGAGGCCACCCATAAGGCCTATGAAGGCCGCCTCCGTGAGGTATTCCCAGAGGATGTCACTATCAGCGGCGCCCACCGCCTTCTTGACGCCGATCTCCCGCACCCTCTCGGCCACCGCCATCACCATGGTGTTGATGATGGACAGCCCCCCCACTATCAGGGCCACCATGGCCACCCCCAGGATGGTGAACTGGAAGATGCGGTTGCTGGTCTGCAGCGGCCCCCGCAGCTCAGAGGGCCCCATGGCCTCGACGTTCGGGAATCGCTCTGGGATCTGCCGGGCCAACAGGTCACCATCTGTCCCCTTCTTCACGATGAGCCATATGTTCTGAACTTGGTCACCCACGTTGGCTACTGCCAGCCAGGGTTGCCTCTTTAGCAAGATGTCCCGTGCATCCTCCAGGGGCACGTAGAAGGTGTTGTCGGGGCCGGTGAGGGTACGGTTTAGGGTCCCCACCACCCGGAATGGGATCCCATCCACCTCCACCTCGTCCCCCGTGCGGACACTCAGGTAGTTGGCCACGTCCACCCCCAGGACGGCCACCTGGCGCTGGCCAGGCCGCCACCAGCCACCGCCGGCGAACTCGATCTCCACCGGGTCTGGGGCCACCTGGTCGCAGCGGAGCCGCTCGTTCACGTCAATGCCCACTATTATCCTGGGCATGCCGAACCCCGCCCGCCCCTCTGGGTCAAGGAGAATGCCGATGTTCTTCTCCACACATGCCACCCCTGGCAGGCGCGCCAGCTCATCGGCCAAAGAGCCAGGGATCAGCCCCTGTGCCCCGAAGAAGGGATGGCCCGCGCCCTTGGCCATCACCGCCACCCGGTCTGAGAGATACTTCTCTCCTCCCGTCACTAAGATGTTCACCTTCTCTGCCAGGGCCCCCAGCACCACCAGGGCGAAGATACCAATGGCGATGCCCAGAACGGTGAGGCCTGTCCGGAGGCGGTGGCGGAGGACGTTTCGCATAGGCTCCGGCAAGCTCAAGGTAAACCACTCGCCCCGTCGAGCTTTCTTCATGAGTCGCATCATCGTTTCCAGGGTAGCATCCGCATGAGGGGAGGGCAACCCTCAGTACCCGAGGCTGCCGGTGACGGTGGCGGCCTCCATCTCCTCCGCCCGATCCATGGCCAGGAGGAGGGCAGCGGCCTTAGCCATGGTCTCGGCATGCTCCCGCTCAGGCACCGAATCGTAGACGATGCCAGCCCCCACGTAGATATGGGCCACATCTCCTCGTATCACCAGGGTGCGGATGGTGATGGCCATGTCCATATTGCCTGAATAATCGAAGTAGCCCACAGCCCCTGCATAAGGGCCACGGCGCTCGTTTTCCAGCTCGGCGATGATCTCCATGGCCCGCACCTTGGGGGCGCCGGAGACGGTGCCGGCGGGGAAGCACGCCCTTAAGGCGTCGTAGCAGGTGAGGTTGGGGCGCAGCCGCCCCTCCACCCGCGATACCAAATGCATGACATGGGAATAACGCTCCACCTCCATGAAGGCCGGCACCCGCACTGTCCCCGGCTCCGCCACCCGGCCAATGTCGTTGCGGGCCAGGTCTACCAACATCAGATGCTCGGCCCTCTCCTTCTCGTCCTGGCGCAGCTCCTCTTCCAAAGCCCTGTCCTCCTCCGCCGTGCGGCCGCGGCGGCGGGTGCCAGCGATGGGGTGAGTGGTCACCTCACCATCCTCCACCCGCACCAGCATCTCCGGCGACGCCCCCACGATCTGGAAGTCGTCCAAGTGGAGGTAATACATGTAGGGGGAGGGATTGATGGTGCGTAGGGCGCGGTAGACGGAGAAGGGGTGGGCCCGTAAGGGCCGGTATAAACGCTGGGCCAGCACTACCTGGATGGCGTCCCCAGCTATGACATACCGGCGGGCCCGCTCCACCATGGCCATGAACTCCTCCTTGCTCACGTTGGAGGAGACCATGGCTGGAGCCTGAACTGGCCGGCGAACGGGATATGGCACCGTCGGTAGGGGGCGGGAGAGACGGGCCACCATCTGCTCGATACGCCAGCAGGCCTGGCGATAGCTGGCCTCCACGTCCCCGTCCAGACGGCAATGGGAGACGACCTTGATGACGTGTTGCAAATGGTCAAACACCACCAAGGTATCCACGAACATGAACAGGGACTCGGGGACACCCAGCGGGTCCTCAGCCCTGATGGGCACGCGCGGCTCGAAGTGGCGCACGCACTCCCAGGATAGGTATCCCACTGCTCCCCCGGTGAACCTTGACAAGGCGGGTCCCCTCCCATGGCTGGGCAGCACCAGCCGGAAGCGAGAGAGCTCCCCTTCTACCTCCTTTAGAGGGTCGCACCCGTCCCAGGGGTGGGAGTAGGGGCCCTGACGCACCACCCGATAGGGCTCAGCACCGATGAAGGAGTAGCGGGCCATCCTCTCCCCGCCCTCCACCGACTCCAGGAGGAAGGAATAGGGGCCGCGGGCCACCTTAAGGTAGGCGGAGACGGGCGTCTCCAGGTCAGCCGGCACCTCGCGCATCACGGGGCAGAGGTTTCCCTCGCCACGGCGCGCCAGGGCCAGCACCTCAGACAAGGGGGGCCAATAGGTGGGCATCAGCCCTCCGCCCCCACTGCCACATGGCGGAAGTGGGTGAGGCCCATGGCCTCGCGTGCCTCCTCCAGGGTCTTCCGCGCCTCCCCACGGGCGCGGCGCGACCCCTCACGGATGATCTCCTCCACCAGTTGGGGGCGAGCAGCGAAGCGGGCTCGCCGCTCCCGGATGGGGTCCAGGAAGCGGTTGATAGCCCGGGCCAGCTTCTCCTTCACCTCCACATCGCCCACCCGGCCTTGGCGGTATCGCTCCTTGAGGTCTTCCACCTCCGCCCGGTCGTCGTTGAAATAGTCGTGGTAGATGAAGACTGGGTTCCCTTCCACGCGGCCAGGGATATCGGCCCGGATGCGCTGGGGGTCGGTGTACATGCTCATAACCTTGCGGCGCACCGTCTCCGGGTCGTCTTTCAGGAAGATGACGTTGCCCAGGGACTTGCTGGCCTTGGCTTGGCCATCCAGCCCTACCAGACGCGGGCCGATGGGGTAGTCCGGCTCCGGGAACACCGGCCGGTAAAGACGATTGAAGCGACGGGCGATCTCCCGCGTCAACTCCAGGTGGGAGGCCTGGTCCTCACCTACAGGCACTACGTCTGCCTTGACCATGAGGATGTCGGCCGCCTGGAGGATGGGGTAGGCCAAAAGGGCCATGGACGCCGATTCCAGCTTTAGGTCCCGCACTTGCTCCTTGAGGGTGGGGATGCGCTGGGCGCGCGGCACGCTGACTAGGGCCATGAACAGCCAGGCGAGCTCCACCACCTCCGGCACCAACGATTGGAGGTAGATGGTGCACTTATTGGGGTCTATGCCCACCGCCAGGTAGTCCAGCACCACCTCCCGCACATGGTGGCCGATCTCCTCCAACCCCTCGATGCGGGTGGTGAGGACGTGCAAATCGGCCACCAGGACGAAGCACTCCAGCTTGTCCTGAAGGTCGAGGCGGAACTTGAGGGAGCCCACGTAGTGGCCCAAGTGGAGGGGCCCTGTGGGCCTATCCCCAGTCAGCATCCTGCGCCAGTGGGGCTTGAGCTCTAAGGTGGGCATCACCATGTTCTCATCACCTTCCCACCTTGGGTATGTGGGCCAGGGCCTCTCGCACCTTCTCCTCGGGGTAGGCGTAGTCCTCCAGGCGGCCAGAGAGGTACTGGTCGTAGGCCACCAGGTCCAAGAGCCCGTGGCCCGAGAGGTTGAACAGGATGACCCGCCGCTCCCCTGCCTCCCTGGCCGCCAGGGCCTCGTCGATGGCTGCTCGCACAGCATGGGCCGACTCGGGGGCCGGGACGATGCCCTCGGCCCTGGCGAACTGGACGGCTGCCTCAAAGACCTTGGTTTGGTGGTAGGCCCGCGCCTCCATCACTCCATCCTCCACCAGCTTGGAGATGATGGGGGCCATGCCGTGGTAGCGGAGTCCGCCGGCGTGGATGGACGGGGGGATGAAGGTGTGGCCCAGGGTGTGCATCTTGAGGAGGGGGGTGGTGGCGGCCGTATCGCCGAAGTCGTAGGTGTACTGGCCACGGGTTATGGATGGGCAGGCCTCGGGCTCCACAGCGATGAAGCGGGTCTTGCGTCCCTGGGTGAGCTTATCCCGCACGAAGGGAAGAGCCAGGCCGGCGTAATTGGATCCTCCCCCTACACAGCCGATGACCACATCTGGATAGTCGCCGGCCATCTCCATCTGCTGCATCGCCTCCAGCCCTACCACCGTCTGATGCAGCAGGACGTGATTAAGGACAGACCCCAGGGAGTACTTGGTGTCCTCCCTGGAGGCGGCATCCTCCACTGCCTCGGAGATGGCGATGCCCAAGGAGCCGGGAGATTCGGGATCCTCCATCAGGACGCGACGCCCAGCCTCCGTGTCGGGGCTGGGGCTGGGCACCACTTGTGCCCCCCACGTCTCCATGAGGACGCGCCGGTAGGGCTTCTGATGGTAGGAGACCTTCACCATATATACCTTGAGCTGGAGGCCGAAGAAGGCGCAGGCCATGGCCAGGGCCGAGCCCCACTGCCCAGCACCTGTCTCGGTGGTGAGACGCCGCACCCCTTCTGCCCTGTTGTAGTAGGCCTGGGCTACGGCGGTGTTGGGCTTGTGGGAGCCGGCGGGGGAGACACCCTCGTATTTGTAATAGATGCGAGCAGGGGTATCTAGGGCCTGCTCCAGGCGGCGGGCCCGGAAGAGAGGGGTAGGCCGCCATATCTTATATACCTCCCACACCTCGTCGGGTATGGGGATGTATCTCTCCGTGGACACCTCTTGCTGGATGAGCGCTAGGGGGAAGAGGGGGATAAGGGCCTCGGGCCCCACCGGCTGCCCTGTGCGGGGGTCGATGGGTGGAGGTGGCGGCTCCATGTCCGCCAGCACGTTGTACCAGTGGGTAGGTATCTGCTCCTCGTCTAGCAGGAACTTGGTGCGCATGCTTCACCTCCCAGATGCTATTTCGGCCCCCCGTCCCTAGGGACGGGGGGCCGACCCGCGGTGCCACCCTAGTTCCCGCCATCGCTGGCGGGCCCTCGTTGCGACGCCCCCACAGGAGCGTCATGGGTCAGATAACGGTGCCCCACCGGTCACGCCTACTAGGGAGCTCGGGCCTCCCGTTGGGGTGACAGCTCCCGGGCCCATTCAGCAGGGGCCACGGCACCAGGCTCTCACCTTCCCCCGGCTCTCTGTGGCCGGGCGCACCTGCCTACTATCCCCGTTCGCAGCCTTTGCCCATATTCGGTTTGCCAAAAAGCCTACCAAGGGCCTAAGCGTTCGTCAAGGCCAGGGCGCCCGCCTCCAGAGGGGCGTACCGCACTACTGCGTCGTACAGCCCCAGGAGGCGCTGATCGGTGCTGATGCCATAGAGGGGCTGGGGCACCAGGCGCTGGCAGAAGAGGTGGGCCACAGCTGCTTTGCGGGCCGATCCCTCCCGTGCCAGCTCCCTACTCGCCTCCTCCAGAAGGAGACAGGCCTGCGTGGCATCGGCCAGAAGGGAGGCCAGACGTCGAGCGTGGAACTGGCGCACCTCGTCGCTGGCCTTCAGCAGGAGGGCGATGGCTTCTCGGGCCTGCCCCAGCAGGGAGGCAGCCAGCTGGCGAGTGGGGGCCAGGACGGGGTGGTGGGCACCCTCCAGCGCCCCCTCCAGACGGGAGATGAGGGCATCGTGGGCGGCCTCCTTCACTATGGCCCGCACCACGTCCAGGCAGACAATGTTCTCCGTCCCCTCCCAGATGGTGTGGCATTGGGCGTCGCGCACCTGGCGGGCCATGGGGAAATTCTCGATGTAGCCGTTGCCCCCCATCACCTCCAGCCCGCGGACGGCCATCTCCAGGCCGCGGCGGGCGGCCCGGAACTTGGACAGGGGGACCAGGATACGGTAGAGGCGGCGGGCGTGCTCGTCACCCCGGCGGCCCGTATGGTGATACGTCTCGAACACCAAGGCGGCTGTTGCCTCTAGCTCCACAGCCATCTCCATGAGGGTCTCCCGAACCATGGGGAGCTCGTACAGGTAGCGGCCGAAGGCGCGGCGGTGGTGTGCATAGATAGCAGCCTCCAGGAAGCTGCGACGCATTATGCCCAGGGCCATGCACGCTACTCCCAGGCGGGAGCCGTTGACCATGGCCATCATGCGGTTGAGGCCTTTGGCCTCCGAGCTCTCGGCTCGAGGGCTAGATAGGATGTAGGCCTCCGCATCTACAAAGTCCACCTCCGCCGTCGGGACAGAGCGGGTGCCCAGCTTCTCCTTGATACGCTTGATGACGATGCCGTTGCGAGTGCCGTCGTGACGGATGGCGGGCACCAGGAAAAGGGCCAACCCCCTGAGCCCCTCTGGTGCCCCCTCAGGCCTAGCTAGGGTGACGATGGCCTTGGCGTCCACATTGGAGCAGAACCATTTAGACCCATTGAGGAGCCATCGGTCGCCCTCCAGGTGGCGAGCCACGGTAGCTGTGCGGGCGAGATCCGATCCTCCCTCTATCTCCGTCATGAACATGGCCCCGTCCCACGAGTCTTCGAAGGTGGGGGAGAGGAGATGGGGCAGGACGCGGGCTTTCACCTCTGGTGAGGCGTAACGCTCTACCAGATCGGCCACACCGCCCGTCATGCCCGTGGCGCACACCATGCCCGTATCAGCCTGAGATAGCAGGTACGTAAAGGCCCCGCCCAACACTGGCGGCACTTCCTCCCCCCGGGCCCGCAGGCCGTGGGGCCCTTCCTCCCATACGTCCCTCTTGATAGCGATGGCCTCCGGATGGTGCACCACCTGATAGACCTCCCGACCCCATGGGTCGTACTGCTCCAGACGGGGTGGGTTCTTATCGATGACCTCGGCCCGGCGGGCGATGGGGCCGCCACACAGCTCGCCCCATCGCACCAGGTGGCCCTCAGCCCACTGCCGGCGCTCCGGCGGGAGGTAGAGGTCCATCAGGAACTGGAGATTGGGGTCCGCCAGGTACCAATTGAGGCCGATGGCCGATTGCCACTGGCCATAATCTACGGGTCTCTTCGTCATGATGCCTCCTTACCTGCTCTCTCCTCTTCCGGCTCCAGGGCAGTTTCTGGCTCCAGGGCGGCGGTGATGACCAAGGGGCGGCCCGTGAGGTGGGCCACCGCCTCGGCCACCCTATAGGCGCGGGAGAAGCCCTCATCCAGGAGCTCCTCCGCCTCGGGCACCGTCACCTGGCCGATGGTGAGGCGTTTGCCGTTGGTCTTTACTAGCACCACCTCCCAGGCCCGCATGGTGAAGGGGAAGGCAGGGCCCCTCCCCACCCCAAGGTCACCATCGGCCAGCTCGATGTGGTCTATCTTCCAGAAGGGCACCAGCTCGCGCGTGCCCAGCCCCAGGCCCAGGAGCCCCTGCTGGAAGCGCACCGACTGCTTCTCGGCTTCCACCAAAAGGTATGACCCCATTAGGGAGTGCACCGTGCCCAGGCCACCGAAGGCCACAGCGATCATGGCCGCAAGGAGCATCAGGGCCGCCCCTGCTGCCGGCAGCTGGTTCATAAGGAAGGCCAGGGCTATCAGCAGCCCTGCCCCTGAAACCAGGACGAGAAGAGGACCTATCATCGCCAGAGGCGAAGGGCGTATGTCCAGTCGCCCCGCATAGATGTAGCACATCCTTCGGTCCAGGGGCACCCTCTCCACGGCCGCACCCCTATTATACGTCCCGCCTTGACGCCCCTCCAGGAGCCAACTTATAATCAATGCGAATTTGAAATTTTAATAGGGAGAGCCATGGCTAGTCAGTTGCTGCAAGAGGTCAACTTGCTGGACCTGTTGGCCTTCGAGAAGGGGGTTCCTCACCACTGGTTCAGGCTCCTGCGCCGGGAGGCACCTGTATACTGGCATCCCGACCCCCAGACGGGGGATGGATTCTGGGTTCTCACCAGATACCACGACCTGGTGCAGGTCTCCATGGATACCCAGACCTTCTCATCGGCCCAGGGCATAACCCTGGCCACCCTGGAGTTCTTCCCCAGCCAGAACCTGATGATGATCACCACCGACCCGCCCCGTCACACGAGGCTGCGGCGGCTGGTGAGCCACGGCTTCACCCCCAAGATGATCTCCCTCCTGGAGCCCGATGTGCGGCGGATGGCTGGGCAGCTCCTGGATGACGCCATCCAGAAAGGGGAGTGCGACTTTGTCACCGAGGTAGCTGCCGAGCTACCCCTTATGGTCATCGCCCGCTTTCTAGGCGTTCCTCAGGAGGACAGGCACAAGATCTTTCGCTGGAGCAACCAGATCCTGGGCGCCGGCGATCCCGAATACGGCGGCCTCGACCTCCAACGCCCACCGCAGACGGAGGAGGAGAGGAAGGGCCTTATAGAACACTTCCGGCAGGTGGTGGCAGGGGCGGCCATGGAGATGGCCACCTACTTGCAGCGGCTGGAGGAGGAACGTCTAAGAGAGCCTAAAGACGACTTGGTGAGCATCTACCTCCACGCCCAGGTGGACGGCGAGAAGCTATCGGTGCTGGAGCGGCACGCCCAGTTCGTCCTCCTTGCGGTGGCCGGCAATGAGACCACCCGCAACGCCATCGCGGGCGGCCTCCTGGCTCTGTTGCAGCATCCTGACCAGCTGGAGCTACTGCGCCAGAACCCATCCCTCGTCCCCATAGCCGTGGAGGAGATACTACGGTATGTATCCCCAGTCATGTACATGCGCCGCACAGCCACCAAGGACGCCGAGATACGAGGGATGACCATAAAGGCCGGCCAGCGTGTCACCATGTGGTATGTCTCGGCCAATCGGGACGAGGAGGTCTTCCCCGACCCCGACAGGTTCGACGTGACACGCCAACCCAACGATCACGTGGCTTTCGGCGCTGGTGGGCCCCACTTCTGCCTGGGGGCCAATCTGGCGCGGTTGGAGATACGTGTCCTATTGGAGGAGCTATTGGCGCGCCCCTACGAGGTAGAGCTCGCTGGGCCTGTGCAGAGGCTGCGCTCCAACTTCATTAACGGCATCAAGCACATGCCTGTGCGCTTTCGCCGCCGCAGGGTGGCATGAGATAGGAGCCTTGGTTGGCAGAGCGCCTTCCCTGCCCTCTGCACTGGCGCTCGGGCATTGACCAAGCGGTGGAAGGCGCATAAACTAGTGTCCTGAACAACCAAAAGTGGCCAAAGGCTGCGAAGGGGAGTAGTAGGGGCGGCACCTCCCCCAGCGAGCCGGGGGTCGGTGGGAGCCCGGTGGTGAGGATGCCCCGAACTCGCCCTGGAGCCTCCCGGCCGAAGGGCTAGTAGGTCGGGACGGGTGCGCCCGTTAGCGCGCCAGAGGGCCCCGCACCCGGGGAAGAAGGGTGGTACCGTCCCGCCCCATGGGACCCCTTCGGGGCGGGCGTTTTTAATAGTGGGGGCAAGGCAGGAGGGGAGTCGCCATGGCGGTGCGTAGCGATGCCGTCAAGAGGGGGCCCCAGTGGGCGCCCCACCGCAGCATGTACCGGGCCATGGGCCTGGGCGACGAGGACATTTACCGCCCCTTCGTGGGGGTGGCCAGCTCCTGGAACGAGGCCACCCCTTGTAATATCCACCTCAATCGCCTGGCGACGGCTGTGAAGGAGGGGATACGGGCTGCCGGCGGCACCCCTAGGGAGTTCGTCACCATCGCCGTATCCGATGGCATCGCTATGGGCCACGTGGGGATGAAGGCCTCCCTGGTGAGCCGAGAGGTCATAGCCGACAGCGTGGAGCTGATGATACAGGCCCATCAGTACGATGCCCTGGTGGGCATCGCCGGCTGCGACAAGTCTCTGCCAGGCATGGCCATGGCCATGGCCCGCCTCAACCTTCCCTCCGTCTTCCTCTACGGGGGCACCATCCTCCCTGGGCGCTACCGAGGCCGGGACGTCACCATCCAAGACGTGTTCGAGGCCGTGGGGGCCTATACAGCGGGCCAACTCACCGAAGACGAGCTTTACGAAATGGAGTGCGTGGCTTGTCCTGGAGAGGGCTCCTGTGCTGGCATGTACACCGCCAACACCATGGCCACTGTCATGGAGGCCCTGGGCCTGTCCCTGCCAGGCAGCGCCTCGGTCCCTGCCCCGCATCGACGTCGGGATGAGGTGGCACGCAGGAGTGGGGAAGCCGTCATGCGCCTGCTAGAGATGGAGATAAGGCCGCGAGACATCCTCACCCGCCGTGCCTTCCTCAACGCCATAGCGGTAGATGCCGCTGTAGGCGGCTCCACCAACGCTGTCCTCCACCTCCTGGCCCTGGCCCATGAGGCAGGGGTGGAGCTGAGCCTGGACGATTTCGACCGCATCAGCCGCCAGACCCCCCACATCGCCGACATGCGCCCCGGCGGCCGTTACGTGATGGCCGATCTAGATCGCGTGGGCGGCGTGCCGCGGGTGATGAAGGAGCTGCTGGATGCTGGGCTCATCGATGGCGACTGCCTGACGGTGACGGGGCGGACTGTGCGGGAGAACCTGGCCCAGTTGCGCCTGCCCTTGGACTCTCAGCAAGACGTGGTGCGCTCCATATCCGACCCCATCGCCCCCCGCGGCACCATATGCATCCTGCGGGGCAACCTGGCGCCGGAGGGGGCGGTGGTGAAGACGGCTGGCGTTAGGCATCTGACTCACACCGGTCCTGCCCGCGTGTTCGATTCGGAGGAGGAGGCCTTCCAGGCCATATCCCAGCGGCAGATCCGGGCTGGGGACGTGGTGGTCATTCGATACGAGGGCCCCAAAGGCGGTCCTGGCATGAGGGAGATGTTGGCTGTCACCGCCGCCCTGGTGGGCCAGGGTCTGGGGGAGGCGGTGGCCCTCATCACCGATGGCCGCTTCTCTGGCGCCACTCGCGGCCTCATGGTGGGGCACGTCTGCCCTGAGGCCATGGTAGGAGGGCCCATCGCCCTCCTCCAGGACGGAGATGAGGTGACCATCGATGTGGAGCGGCGGCTAATAGAGGTGAAGGTGAGTCCTGAGGAGATGGCGCGCCGGCGAGAGGCGTGGGTGCCGCCGCACCCTCGCTATCGCTGGGGGGCCATGGCCAAATACGCATCGCTAGTGGGGTCGGCTGCCCAGGGCGCCGTCTGCTCCCCACGTTGGGTGGAGAGATAGTTGGCTGAGGGAGGAGGCTTGCGGCCATGGAGATGACGGGAGCGGAAATGGTGTTGGAGGCCCTGGCACGAGAGGGCGTGGAGGTCATCTTTGGCCTTCCCGGCGGGGCCAACTTGCCCATCTACGACACCCTTCCCAAGTTCTACCCCAAGATCCGCCATTATCTAGTTCGCCATGAGCAGGGGGCGGCCCACGCCGCCGATGCCTACGCCCGCGTCACGGGCAAGGTGGGGGTGTGCATGGCCACCTCCGGGCCTGGGGCCACCAACTTGGTGACGGGCATCGCCAACGCCTGGATGGACTCGGTGCCCCTAGTGGCCATCACAGGCTGCGTCATCCGTCCCCTCATCGGGCGGGACGCTTTCCAGGAGGCGGACATCACAGGCATCACCATCCCCATCACCAAGCACAACTACCTGGTGCTGAGCGCTAACGACATCCCACGTGTCATCCGCGAGGCTTTTTACATCGCCCGCACGGGGCGGCCGGGGCCAGTGCTCATCGACATCCCCCGCGACGTGCAGCAGGAGAGAGGCCAGTTCTACTGGCCCGAAAAAGTGGAGCTAAGGGGCTATCGTCCCCCCGTTTATCCCGACCCCGATGCTGTAGAGAAGGCGGCCCAGCTCATCTACGAATCCGAGCGCCCCCTCATTCTGGCTGGGCACGGGGTCATCATCGCCCAGGCCTTCTATGAGCTGCGGGAGCTGGCGGAGAGGGCCAACATCCCTGTCATCGCCACCCTCTTGGGCATAAGCTGCTTCCCGCCCGACCACCCTCTGTATCTGGGCATGCCGGGGATGCATGGCATGCACTGGAACAACTTGGCCATCTCGGAGGCCGACCTCCTGGTGGCCATAGGCATGAGGTTCGATGACCGGGTGACGGGGCGGCTCAAGGACTTCGCCCCCAAGGCCAAGGTCATCCATGTGGAGGTGGACCCGGCGGAAGTGGGCAAGAACGTCCGACCCGCGGTGACCCTCCTAGGCGATGCCCGCATCTGCCTGCAGCAGCTCAACCGCCTGGTCCAGCGCCGGGAGCGCCCCGACTGGTTCGCCCGCTTGGACGAGCTGAAACGGGAGTATCCCTCCACCGTCTATCCTCAGGACACGGAGGAGATATTGCCCCAGTACGTCATTGATTCCATCTACCGCCTCAGCGGCGGCGACGCCTACTTCGTGACAGGCGTGGGGCAGCATCAGATGTGGGCTGCCCAGTTCTTCTACTCCAAGAAGCCCAACTCTTGGATCACCTCGGGCGGCCTGGGCACCATGGGCTTCGAGGTGCCAGCGGCGGTGGGTGTGCAGATAGCCAAGCCTGGGGAGCTGGTGTGGGCCATCTGCGGCGACGGCGGCTTTCAGATGACCATGGAGGAGCTGGGGATGGTGGCTGAGTACGACCTGCCCATCAAGTTCGCCATCATCAACAATGGCCACCACGGCATGGTGCGCCAGTGGCAGAGCCTCTTTTACCGCGGCAACCTGGTGGCCAGCCCCCTCAAGAACCCCGACTTTGTGAAGATCGCCGAGGCCTATGGCATCCTGGGCCTGCGGGCCACCCGCCGTGAGGAGGTGGTGCCCGTGCTGGAGCGGGCCCTGGAACACCAAGGGCCGGTCCTCATCGACTTCCACGTTAAGCAGCATGAGAACTGCTTCCCCATGGTGCCCCCGGGGGCGTCGCTGCAGGAGACCATCGGCCTGCCTAAGGAGTACGTGGAGCTGGTGCGCGGGCGCCAGTCTACGGAGGTGGGGAGATGAGTGACGGCAGGGGCAACAGCCGACGTTTCCACACCATCATCGCGCTGGTAGAAGACCGGCCGGGCGTTCTCAACCGCATCGCCTCCAAATGGCGACAGCGGGGGTTCAACATCGAGAGCCTGGCCGTGGGCCACTCCGAGACACCCGGGCTCTCCCGCATGACCTTGGTGGTGGACGCCAGCCACGACGCCGAGCAGGTGGTTAAGCAGCTGGACAAGCTCATCGATGTGGTGGACATCCGCGACGTCTCCGATGAGGATATCGTAGCCCGCGAGATGGCCCTCATAAAGGTGCGGTGCGACGCTGGCAACCGCAGCCACATCATCGAGGTGGTGGACATCTTCAGGGCCAACATCATCGACGTCTCCCCGGAATCGGTCATCGTGGAGGTGACGGGGGACGAGGGGAAGATCGACGCCATTTTCGAGCTCCTGCGCCCCTACGGGGTCATCGAGATGGTGCGCACAGGGAGGGTGGCCATGCTGCGGGGTTCCGCTGCCTCCCACCCGCCCCTGCACGAGGAGTACGATCGCTACCCGGGCCAGGAGACGTGGTAGGAGGCGGCCATGGCCAAGATATACTACGAACAGGACGCTGACCTGGGGCTGCTGCAAGGCAAAGCCATCGCCGTGGTGGGGTTCGGCTCCCAGGGCCATGCCCACGCCCTTAACCTGCGCGACTCGGGCCTGGACGTGACGGTGGCCCTGTACGCGGGGTCCCCATCCTGGGGCAGGGCGGAGGAGGCGGGCCTGCAGGTGACCACGGTGGCGGAGGCTGCCCAGAAAGCGGACATCATCGTCATGCTGGCCCCTGACCAGGCCCAGCGCCACATCTATGAGGAATCCATCCGGCCCCATCTGCGGGCGGGCCAGATGCTCATGTTCGCCCATGGCTTCAACATCCACTACCACCAAATCCTGCCGCCCCCGGAGGTGGACGTGACCATGGTGGCCCCCAAGGGCCCTGGCCACCGACTGCGGGAGTTGTTCGTTCAGGGGCTGGGGACGCCCGCCCTCTTGGCCGTCCACCAGGACGCCTCTGGCAACGCCAAGGCCCTGGCCCTGGCCTACGCCAAGGGTATCGGCTGCACCCGCGCTGGCGTCATCGAGACCACCTTCGCCGAGGAGACGGAGACAGATCTTTTCGGCGAGCAGGTGGTGTTGTGCGGGGGGATCAGCGCCCTCATCAAGGCCGCCTTCGAGACGCTGGTGGAGGCCGGATATCAGCCGGAGGTGGCGTATTTTGAATGTCTACATGAGCTGAAGCTCATCGTGGACCTCATATATGAAGGGGGGCTCTCGTACATGCGCTATTCCGTCTCCGATACTGCTGAATATGGGGACTACACCCGTGGCCCCCGCGTCATCGATGAGCACGTGCGCAAGACCATGAAGAAGATCCTAGAGGAGGTGCGCAGCGGGGAGTTCGCGCGGGAGTGGGTGCTGGAGAACCAGGCTGGCCGGCCGGTGTTCCTGGCCATGCGCCAGCGCGAGTCCCAGCACCCCATTGAGGAGGTGGGGCGGCGGCTGCGCAGCATGATGCCATGGCTCAAGGGCACTAAATGAGGGGGCAAAGAGATGAGCAGGCCTAAGGCAAGTCAAGAGTTCATCAACATGCTCAACGAAGCCCTAGCGGAGGAGATGGCCTCCATCTTCCAGTACATGTGGGACCACATCCTGGCGCGGGGGATGGAGAGCCTGGCTATTGCTGACAAGTTCAAGGAGCTGGCCATGACGGAGATGCGCCACGCCTACATGCTGGCTGAGCGCATCGATCTGCTGGGCGGGGTCCCCACCACCCAAGTGGGGCCCATAAAGATCGGCGGCGATCTGCGCCAGATGGTGGAGGACAACCTGCAGCTGGAATACGAAGCCATCGATATGTACCGGCGCCTCATCAAGCAGGCGGAGAAGGAAGACGACCCAGCTAGCCGTCGTCTTCTGGAGGACATCCTCAAGGACACCGAGGAACACGCCCGCGACCTGGAGGCCCTCCTAGGGAAGTGATAGGTATGGGACGGCGGCGCGACCTCAACCTTCCTAGGCCCCCTTCGGGCCTCTAGGGGCCTGGAGGGGGCATCCCCCGAGAAAACACATCCAAAGGGAGGCTGATGGGAATGTCTGAAGACCGTGTATACATATTTGATACGACCCTGCGCGATGGGGAGCAGACCCCTGGTGTGGCCTTGGGCGTGGAGGAGAAGCTGGAGATCGCCCGCGCCCTGGAGAGGATGCGGGTGGACATTATCGAGGCCGGCTTCGCCGCCTCCTCCCCGGGGGACTTCGAGGCGGTGAACCGCATCGCCAAGGAGGTGCGGGGGGCGGTCATTGCCACCCTCTGCCGGGCAGTCCCCGAGGACATCGATATAGGGTGGGAGGCCATCAGGGAGGCCGAGAGCCCACGCCTGCACGTCTTCATCTCCAGCTCCGACATCCACATCATGCACATGCTGGAGAAGGACAGGGAGCATGTGCTGGAGATGGCCCGCACCATGGTGGCGCGGGCGGCCAAGTACTGCCCCGACGTGGAGTTCTCGCCCCAGGACGCCACCCGCTCCGAGCCGGAATACGTCTTCCGCATGCTCAAGGAGGTCATCGACGCCGGGGCCACCACTGTGAATATCCCCGATACCGTGGGCTACGCCATCCCAGAGGAGTTTGCTGCCTTCATCAAGGCCATCCAGGAGAACGTACCCAACATCCACCGCGCCCGTATATCAGTCCACTGCCACAACGACTTGGGCCTGGCGGTGGCCAATTCCTTGGCGGCCATCAGGGCCGGGGCGCGTCAGGTGGAGGTGTGCGTCAATGGTATCGGCGAGCGGGGGGGCAACGCGTCCTTGGAGGAGGTAGTGATGGCCCTCAAGACGCGCAGGGATCTGTTCGGCCTCACGGTGGGGCTGGACACCACCCAGATCTACTCCGTAAGCCGCCTGGTCTCCCAGCTGACGGGGGTGCCGGTGCAGCCCAACAAGGCCATCGTGGGCGCCAACGCCTTCCGCCACCAGTCGGGGATCCATCAGCATGGCATAGTTAAGCTGCGGGAGACTTATGAGATCATCGATCCGCGGGAGATCGGCCTGCCCCGAGGAGGGATCATCGTCCTCAACAAGAACTCCGGCCGCCACGGCCTGCGCGCCCGCCTGCGGGAGCTGGGCTATGAGATGACGGAGGAAGAGCTGGACCACGTTTTCCGGGCCTTCAAGGAGCTGGCCGATAAGAAGGGCGAGATCGACGATCGTGACCTGGAGATGCTGGTAAAGGAGGAAAGGCGGGCCACTGTGGAAGTCTACAAGTTGGACCTCCTACAGGTCTCTTGTGGCAACCGTCTGGTGCCCACGGCCACCGTCCGCCTCATCGGCCCCCAGGGGGAGGTGTTGCAGACCACGGCCACCGGTACCGGCCCTGTGGACGCCTCCTTCCAGGCTATCAACCGCCTGGTGGGGCTCCCCAACCGCCTGGTGGAGTACCAGGTCAAGAACGTCACCGAGGGGATCGACGCTCAGGGGGAGGTGACGGTGCGCATCGAGGTGGACGGGCGCACCTTCGTGGGCATTGGCTCCGATACCGATATCGTGGTGGCCTCGGCCAAGGCCCTTATGGACGCCCTCAACCGCGCCCTAACGCGCACGCCCCGCAGCGAGCAGGCGTGGGCCAATCCCTAAGGGGGAGGAGGTCAGGCTGTGACTGCCAAGACCATCTTCGAAAAGATCTGGGAAGCCCACGTGGTGCATGAGGAGGACGGGGAGGCCCTCTTATATGTCGATTTCCACCTGGTGCATGAGGTGACCTCCCCCCAGGCCTTCGATGGCCTACGGCTGGCCGGAAGGCGGGTGCGGCAGCCACAGCTCACCCTGGCTACTTGCGACCACAACGTCCCCACCTGGCCTGGCCGGCTGCCCATCACCGACGAGATATCGCGGCGCCAGATAGAGGCCCTGGAACGCAACTGCCAGGAGTTCGGCATCACTTACTTCGGCCTCTTCTCACCCAACCAGGGCATCGTTCACGTTATCGGGCCAGAGTTGGGCATCACCCAGCCGGGCATGGTCATCGTCTGTGGCGATTCTCATACTTCCACCCACGGGGCCTTTGGCGCCCTGGCCATGGGCATCGGGACCTCACAAGTGGAGCACGTGCTGGCCACCCAGACCATAAGGATGAAGCGGCCCAAGACGATGGAGGTGAGGGTGGAGGGCCAGTTGCCCCGGGGCGTCACGGCCAAGGACGTCATCCTGGGCATCATAGGCCGTATTGGCGTGGACGGCGGCGTGGGGTACGTCATCGAATACACGGGCGGCGCCATTCGCTCCCTCTCCATGGAGGGGCGCATGACCATCTGCAACATGAGCATCGAGGCCGGGGCTAGGGCAGGTATCATCGCCCCCGATGAGGTCACCTTCGCCTATCTAGAAGGGAGGCCCTATGCTCCCAAGGGCAAGGCGTGGGAGGATGCCCTGGAGTACTGGCAGTCCCTGCCCACCGATCCTGGAGCCCACTACGACAAGGTGGTGGTGATAGATGCCTCCACCTTGGAGCCCTACGTCACTTGGGGCACCAACCCTGGTCAGGTGGCGCCGGTGACGGGCCGTGTGCCCGACCCTGCCTCCTTCCCCACGGAGGCGGAGAGGGAGGCTGCCAGCCGCGCCCTCCAATATATGGGCCTGGAGCCTGGAACCCCCATCCAGGACATATGGGTGGACAGGGTCTTCATCGGCTCCTGCACCAACGCTCGCATCGAGGATCTGCGGGCGGCTGCCCAGGTGGTGCGGGGCAAGAAAGTGCACCCGCGGGTGCGGGCCATGGTGGTGCCCGGCTCCACCCAGGTGCGCCTCCAGGCCGAGAGGGAGGGGCTGGACAAGATCTTCAAGGAGGCCGGCTTCGAGTGGCGAGAGGCGGGCTGCTCCATGTGCCTGGGCATGAACCCCGATATCCTGCAGCCTGGAGAGCGGTGTGCCTCCACTTCCAACCGCAACTTCGAGGGTCGCCAGGGGCGCGGGGGCCGCACCCACCTGGTGAGCCCTCAGATGGCCGCTGCCGCTGCCATCGCTGGCCATTTCGTTGACATAAGAAAATGGGACTGGGAGGGATAGCCATGGAGCCCTTCCGGGTGCATCGAGGCATCGTCGCCCCCTTGGACAGGGCCAACGTGGACACCGACCAGATCATGCCCAAACAGTTCCTGAAGCGCATCGAGCGCACGGGCTTTGGTCAGTTCGTCTTTTATGACTGGCGGTGGCGTCCCGATGGCACGCTGGATCCGCAGTTCGTCCTCAACCGTCCGGAGTATGCGGGCGCTACCGTCCTGGCCGCGGGTCGCAACTTCGGATGTGGCTCCTCGCGGGAGCACGCCGTATGGGGGCTTATGGAGTTCGGGTTCCGGGCCATCATCGCTCCCTCCTTCGCCGACATCTTCTACGTCAACGCCGTCCAGAATGGCCTCCTGCCGGCGGTGGTGGACGAAGAGGTGGTCCACGAGATCATCCATAGGGCCCTGGCCCGTCCAGGCTATGCCCTCACTGTCGACCTGGAGCGCCAGCTCTTGTACGACGATGAGGGCCTAGAGGCCCCCTTCCAAATCGACCCGGGTGCTAGGATGCGCCTGCTGAACGGTTGGGACGATATCGCCCTCACCTTGCAGCACGAAGATAAGATCCGGGCCTATGAGGAGCGGCGTCCTTACTGGATGCCGCGCCTCTCATAAGGAGGGGGCCATGGTGCGGGAGGTGTGGCGGCGTCTCCGCGACTTGGGCACTCTGGTGGAGGACGAGCTTTATGAGCTCACCCAGGAGGAGGAGAGGGAGGAGGAGCCCCCTGGGCGCAATACGGTAGCGGTTTTGCTCAGCTCCTTCCTCACCTTGTGGAAGGCCAGCGAGGCCAATGTAGTGGAGAGGGTGCTTGGGCTCTGGGGCCTCCTCTCAGCCCTCTGGCTCTTGGTAGTAGACCGCGGTATGGGCGTAAAGCACACCCCCCTGCGTCTGGCAGCCCTGACGGGGGCCACCTTGTGGTTCCTGCCGGGAGTCCTGGCCACATTGGCCTCTCTGCGCAACGTGGGGCTGGAGAACATCCGCCGTCCCCGTCTGTGGCCGCTCCTGCTCATCTTTACAGCAGGGGGCCTTATAAGCTTTCGCGCTGTGTTTGGCGAGCTGGCCCGAGACAGGCTGCGACCGCAGAGGGGGAGGCCATGACGCGGCGTCGGCGCCCGAGCATGGCCTCTTTCGTGTCCAACTGGCGCCGTTCGAGGTTGCCCTTATGGGTGCGGTTGGCGGTGGCCCTGCGCCACCTCTCGCGGCGGCTGGCCTGGCCGCCGCGTAGCTGCTGCGGACAATACGGCCAGCCCGGCTGTTGAATAAGCCAGTAAGGCCCCGTGAGGGCCGAGGAGCACAGGAGGATGGGCACCTATCGCATCGTGGCCTTGCCTGGGGATGGGGTGGGTCCAGAAGTGATGGAGGCAGGGCTGCGCGTCTTGCAGGCGGTGGAGCGCCGGTTCGGCCACCGCTTCCTGGTGGAGGAGGACCTGGTGGGTGGCGCCTGCATCGACCGCTATGGGGTAGCTATCCGCCCCGAGACGGTGACGCGGTGCCGCGGCGCCCACGCCGTCCTTCTAGCGGCTGTAGGAGGGCCCAAATGGGACGACCCCAAGGCGAGGGTGCGCCCCGAGCAGGGGCTGCTGGCTCTGCGCAAGGGCTTGGGCCTGTTCGCCAACCTGAGGCCGGTAAAGGTCTACCCATTCCTAGTCTCTGCCTCCACCCTGCGGCCGGAGGTGTTGGAGGGGGTGGACATGGTGGTGGTGCGGGAGCTGACGGGGGGCATCTATTTTGGACGACCCCAGCGCCAGTGGCAAAGTCGGCGGGGGCGGCAGGCGGTGGACACCCTCCGCTATTCAGAGCACGAGATCAGGCGCATCCTAAAGATGGGGTTTGAGCTGGCTAGGGCGCGACGGAAGCGTCTTACTAGCGTGGACAAGGCCAATATCCTGGAATCGTCGCGGCTATGGCGGGCTATAGCCATGGAGATGGCCCAGGAGTACCCGGACGTGGAGCTGCGGCACATGTTAGTGGACGCCTGCGCCATGCACCTCATCCGTCGCCCTGCTGACTTCGATGTCATCGTTACCGAGAACATGTTTGGCGACATCCTCACCGACGAGGCGGCAATGCTGGCGGGGAGCATGGGCATGCTCCCTTCCGCTAGCTTGGGCAGGCGGCGCCGCGACGGCACCGGCCTGGGGCTTTATGAGCCGGTGCACGGCTCGGCCCCCGACATCGCCGGGCAGGACGTAGCCAACCCCTTAGCCATGATCCTCTCAGTAGCCCTCATGCTTCGCCATTCCCTGGGGCTGCCTCAGGAGGCCGCGGCGGTGGAGAGGGCGGTGGAGGAGGTGCTACGGGCTGGCTACCGCACCATGGACATCGCTCATGAAGGGAGTATGGTGGTGGGAACGCAACGTATGGGCGAGCTGGTGGCTTGGGCCCTGGAAGAGGGGTGAAGGTGATGCAGGTGGAGATCTACGATACAACGCTGCGTGATGGCACCCAGATGGAGGGCATCTCCCTCTCGGTGGAGGACAAGCTGAAGATCGCCCGCAAGCTGGACGAGCTGGGCGTCCACTACATCGAGGGGGGGTGGCCAGGCTCCAACCCCAAAGACGCCGAGTTCTTCGTGCGTGCCCGCTCCCTAAGCTTGCACAACGCCAAGCTGGCGGCCTTCGGTTCCACCCGCCGCCCCGGGGTGCGGGCGGAGCAGGACGCCAATCTGCGGGCCCTGGTGGATGCCGGGACGCCAGTGGTGACTATCGTGGGCAAGGCCCATCTGCGGCACGTCACCGAGATCCTGGAGACCACCCCCGAAGAGAACCTGAGCATGATCGCCGATTCGGTACGTTACCTGCGGGACCACGGCCTCACCGTCTTCTTCGATGCCGAGCACTTCTTCGACGGCTACTTTTACGACCCTGAGTACGCTCTGCAGTGCCTACGCACCGCTGCCCAAGCGGGGGCGGAATGCGTGGTCCTGTGCGATACCAATGGCGGCACCATCACCTCCAAGGTCTACCAGGTGGTGAGGGAGGTGGTGGCCCAGATGCCTGTGCGGGTGGGCATCCACGCCCACAACGGGGCCGACCTGGCGGTGGCCAACTCCCTGGCGGCTGTAGAGGCTGGGGCCACCCACGTACAAGGGGCTGTCAACGGCTACGGCGACATGTGTGGCAATGCCAACATTATCAGCATCATCGCCAACCTCCAGCTGAAGATGGGCATCCGTGTGGTCACGGACGAGCAGCTTAAGAAGCTCACAGAGGTATCCCGCTTCGTCTCGGAGGTGGCCAACTTGCCCCCCAACCCCCGCCAGCCCTATGTGGGTTCGGCGGCCTTCGCCCATAAGGCCGGCCTCCACGCCGCCGGCGTGGCCAAGGCCCCCTGGTCCTACCAGCACATCGACCCCGCCCTCGTGGGCAACGAGACCCGCTTCCTCGTCTCTGAGCTGTCAGGGAGCCATGGCCTGTTGGCCAAGTTGCGGGAGCAGGGGGTGGAGATAGACAGGCAGGAAGCTCGGCGCATCCTGGAACAGGTGAAGCTCATGGAGAGCAAAGGCTATCAATACGAGGGGGCGGAGGCCTCCCTAGAGCTGCTGGCCCGGCGTCAGCGTCCTGGCTATGAGCCCCCCTTCGAGCTGGTGGACTTCATGGTGGTGGAGCGCCGCCATCACGGCCCCGGGGAACGGGATATGCTCTCGGAGGCCATGGTGAAGGTGCGGGTGGGGGATGAGGTCATCCATACCGCCGCCGAGGGCAATGGCCCCGTCAACGCCCTGGACACCGCCGTGCGCAAGGCCCTGGTCCAGTTCTATCCCAGCCTGGAGGCCGTGCGCTTGGTGGACTACAAGGTGCGCATAATCGACCCTGGCCAGGGCACGGCTGCCTCAGTGCGTGTCCTCATCGAGTCCACCGATGGCCAGGACCGCTGGACGACGGTGGGGGCGTCCACGGACATCATCGAGGCATCTTGGTTGGCCTTGGCTGACAGCCTCGAATACTGGCTGGTGAAACGCGGAGCGGTCAGGGCCAGCTAACGAGAGATAGGAACACTAGGCTCCTTGGGCACGGCTTTAGTTGACCATAATGCAAAAGGGTTGCCTTGGCTGGCGGCTTCTGCTATAGTGTGGCCCGATGCCGGAGGTCACTATTGAGGTTGGAGGGTAGCCGTGGTTGTGGTGACGAACTTCCCTAAGTGCCAGAAGTGTGGCAATGGTGACCTGGTGCCCCTGTCCGATTATGGCGGTCAGGGGGCCGCAGTTTATTTCAAGGCCTGGGTGTGCACCAACCCCACCTGTGGCTTCAACATCAAGATTCGCAACGGCGATCTATATCTCGAGGAGCCCATCAACAACGGCTCTGGGCACTCGCCACGCCTGCGCGTGTGAGGCTCCCTGAGGGAATAGGGAGCCTTCGCCAGGCGCCTGCGCCAAGGGGAGGCCGGGGCCATCATGGCCCGATCATCGGTTTATCACCTGGGGGTGAGGAAAAGCTTTGGCCTAGCCGATGTGGTGATGGCCATGGGGGAGCTCTGGCGGCGACGGGAGCTCCTGTGGCACATGACCATACGTCATTTGCGAGGCCAATACAAGCAGTCCGTCCTAGGGTATGCCTGGACGGTGGTGAACCCCCTGAGCCAGATGCTCATCCTCACCTTCGTCTTCTCCCATTTGGTGCGCATCCAGACGCCAGGGGTCCCTTATGCCCTCTTCCTGCTCATGGGGCTTTTGCCCTGGAACTTCTTTTCGGCTGCCATCTCCTCGGCCACGGGCAGTGTAGCAGGGGCGGCCAGCCTGGTGACCAAGGTTTACTTCCCAAGGGAGATACTGCCCATAGCGGCCATCTTCACCAAGGTGGTGGACCTGGTGGTGGGGATGGCCATCCTGGCGGGGCTTATGGCCTATTTTGGCCATCCGCCGGCATGGACTTCGGTGTGGGTGCCTCTGCTGTTCCTTATCCAGCTAGTATTCACGGTGGGCCTGGCCCTGCCCCTGGCTGGGCTAAACCTTTACTTTCACGACGTGAGCTTCCTGGTGGGGGTGGCGCTGACCTTATGGTTCTATCTAACCCCGGTGCTCTATCCGGTGGACATGGTGCCTGCCCGCTACGAGTGGCTGTTCAGCGCCAACCCCCCCGCCCTCTTCATCGAGGCTTATAGGCGGGTGGTCCTGCAGGGGATAAGCCCGGGCACCGAGAGGCTCCTTATGGGGCTGGGCATCTCGGTGGCCACCTTCCTGGTGGGGTACTATCTTTTTAAGAAGATGGAGCCGGGCTTTGCGGACAGCATCTGAGGTTATACGTCTCGAGGGCGTCAGCAAGGAGTTCCGACGCCAGAAGGGCCGGACGCTGCGGGAGCTGGTGGCCTGCCTCATGGCCGGCCAACCCTTCTGGGAGCCCTTCTACGCCCTCCACGACGTGACCCTCTCAGTGGCCGAAGGGGAGACCTTGGGCATCATTGGCCGCAATGGCAGCGGTAAGAGCACCATCTTGAAGATCATCGCCGGGGTTACAGCCCCTACCGAAGGCCGGGTCTATGTGAGGGGGCGGGTCTCACCCCTCATCGAGCTGGGGGCCGGCTTCCACCCAGACCTGACGGGACGGGAGAACATATTCATGAATGCCTCCATCCTGGGCATGAGCAACGCCCAGGTTCGGGAGCGGTTCCAGGACATCGTCTCCTTCGCCGAGCTGTGGGAGTTCATCGATATGCCCGTCAAGCGCTACTCCTCGGGCATGTATGTGCGGTTAGGTTTTGCTGTGGCTGTGCACTGTGAGCCGGATATCCTGCTGGTGGACGAGGTGCTGGCAGTGGGGGACTTGGCCTTCCAGGAGAAGTGCCTGCGCAAGATGAAGGAGTTCCAAGAGCGAGGGGTGACCATCGTCCTGGTGAGCCATTCTTTGGAAATGGTGCAGGAGTTCTGTCACCGCGTCATCTGGCTGGACGAGGGGCGGGTGCGAGCAGAGGGACCGCCGGAGGTGATGATCCCCCTCTACAGGGAGGCTATGTTGGGCCACCAGATGGCGCAGGAAGCGCAGCTGCACCCTCCCTTCGGGTCATAAGCCGTCCACTATCCCCTTGACAGGGCAACATGGCCTGTGGGTAGCCTGCGTGCGTGGTAGTGTGACCATCATGTGGTTGCAGGTAACTAGGAGGCTTCTTGGCGCCCTGCTCGGCCTGGTGGCGTTGGCGATGGCCTGCGTTCCTTCCACGGACCTGGGGATGGAGGTGATGGGGAGACAGGTGGCCTATGTCCGTTTTGGCTCAGGGGAGGACGTTATCGTGGTGGCCCCGGTGCATGACCCGGTGCAGGGGAGGGAGCTGGCCCGCGTACCCCATGCCCCCGGCTGGGGCATCAGCGCGTCCCTCTCCCCCGATGGGCGATGGGTGGCGTATGTGGCCCTGCCCGTCTGGGCACCCCAACCGGCCAAGGATGTCTCCACGGCTGGAGAAGTGTGGTTGCTGTCCCTAGACACAGGGGAGAGACGGCTGTTGGCAAGGGGGGCCGATGTACGCCTGGCCCCCATCTGGAGCCCCAGGGGCGACCGTGTGGCCTTCCGCGCTGTGGAGGGGGGCGAGATGGTGGCCTTGTGGGTAGGGGATATCGCCACAGGGGAGGCGAGGCCTTGGGCCCGGCTGCCCAGCGCCTCCCCCTTGGGCTTCTCTGCCGACGGGCGCACCTTATACGTGGTTCAGGGAGGTTCCTTACTGAGCATAAGCGAACTAGAGGGTGGTGGCTACGCCCTGCCCCAATTCCCGGAAGGAGAGGTCAAGGAATGGAGCCTCTCCCCTCAGGGCACGCGCGTGGCTGCTGTAGTCCACAGGGGTGGGCGGTGGTCCCTCTGGGTATTGGAGCTGACTTCTAGCACCTGGATGGAATGGTGGCCAGGAGGGCCGGACCCCATCTTTAGGCCCATCTGGGCTCCCGATGGCCGGACCCTGGCCATAGGCGTCGCCTCCTCATCTGAGGGCCGTGGGGTGATAGTGTTACCAGAATTAGGGCCGCCACGAGAGCTAACGGCCCCTTCACACGGCTTCGACGTGCCGCTAGCTTGGGCGCCCGATGGCGCGGCTCTTTTGTTGGCCCACTATGCCTCATACCCAGTGCAACAGGAGCCAGCGCTAGGGGTGGTGACGGCCCAAGGGGCGAGGGTCACGCTTGTGGATGGAAAGGGCATCACCATATTAGGCTGGGCATCGCCTCAATGGAGGGGGTCGTGAGAAGGCACGCCTTATGGGCTGCCCTGGTGGCCCTGGCTCTGGTGTCGTCCCTGTGGTGGCCGCGGGGGACACGTGCCACGCATTTGTGTGGCAGCACTGGCAGCACCCATGGAGCTTTCTCCTTCGAGACCTACGAGGCTGCCGATTGGCCCTGGCTATACTTGCGCACCATGGACCTAGCAGGTGCCAATGCCCTGTTCCCGGATATCCCAGATTTCGCCCTGCCTGCGCTGGAGACAGGGCTCCGCTCAGCGGGCTCCTCTCGCCTCATAAGCCCATACATCCCGCCGGTCATCCTTAAGGCCATAGGCTGGATCGAGAGCGGCCTTTGGCAAGCGGCGGCATCCGTGGACTATGGACAGGTGGGGCCAGCTCTGGTTTCCCACGATTGTGGCTACGGCATCATGCAGGTCACTACGGGCATGCAGAACACCACTGGCATCCCCACCCTCAAGCAGGCCATGATCGGTGGGCATTTCGCCTTCAACATCGCCGAGGGTGCCAAGCTCTTGGCCTCTAAGTGGAACCTGGCTCCCGAGCTTCGGCCTTTGGTGGGGGAGCGGAACCCCCGCATCATCGAAGATTGGTATTACGCCATATGGAGCTATAACGGCTTCGCCTACGTCAACCACCCCAATAACCCGGCTTACAACCCCTTGCGCGCACCCTACCGGTGCGATGGCACCCAGAGTCGGACCGAGTACCCATATCAGGAGCTAGTGCTGGGATGCGTCTCTCATCCTCCTCAGGTAAACGGGAGGAGCCTCTGGAGCCCCACTCCTGTCTCCTTGCCCGATTACAGCAGCGCGGCCTTCAGTCAGGAGGCATGGCGGGCATGTGTTGTGGACGGCAACTGCGCCGCCATGGACATTCCCACCCCCGGTCGTGGCCAGGTGCCCACCCCCACCCCCACCCCCACCCCCACCGCAACCCTCACCCCTACACCCACTGCCACCCCTACGCCCACCCCAACCGCCATACCAAGGCCCACCCCTACGCCCACCCCTACACCGAGGCCCACGCCCAGCCCGAGCCCTACGGCCACACCTATCCCTCCCCCCAGCCGTGAGGCGCTGCTGGGCCGGCCAGAGATGGTCGCCTCGGCGACCACCGTGAGGGTGGGGCCGGTGACGGGGCTGGCCAAGGTACCCCTTACCTTGGAGAACAGGGGGACGGGGCTCCTGGCCTGGCTGGCCACCTGGGACCGCCCCTGGCTCAAGATCGTTCGCCGCCAGGGCAATGAGTGCACCGATGAGGTGCGCTATCAGGGGGTGGCTTTGGGCGTTGATCTGGGCAGCAAGCCATCTCAGCTCTGCGTAGCGGTAGACACTATGGGCCTACCCCCTGGTGTCCACTACGCTACCATCGCCTTCCAGACGTCGTATGCTGCCACTAAGGTGCTGCAGGTGAGGGTGGAGGTAACGGTGCCCCAGAGTCCATCACCTCCTGTCTCAGACGGCAAGCCACGCTGGTTCTACCCCTTTATCCCCGAGGCCCAGAAGGCCTTCGGCATGCCGGGCGATATCCCCGTGCCTGCCGACTACAATGGCGATGGACGGGTTGACATGGCCGTCTTCCGCCCTAGCGAGGGGCTGTGGATTGTCCACGGCGGGCCAGTGGTGCGGCTGGGGGCAGCGGGCGACATCCCTGTTCCTGCTGACTACAACGGCGATGGACGCGTCGATATGGCCGTCTTCCGCCCCAGCCAGGGGATATGGATCATAGGGGGCGGGATGGTCGTGAAGTTTGGGATCCCAGGCGACGTCCCTGTGCCTGCCGACTACAACGGCGACGGGCGGGCGGACATAGCAGTCTTCCGCCCCTTCCCTTCTGACTGGCCCGATGGTATGTGGTTCATCCCTGGGATGGGCAACTTCAAGTTCGGCATAGAGGGCGACGTCCCTGTGCCTGCCGACTACAACGGCGACGGGCGGGCGGACATAGCAGTCTTCCGCCCCTTCCCTTCTGACTGGCCCGATGGTATGTGGTTCATCCCTGGGATGGGCAACTTCAAGTTCGGCATAGAGGGCGACGTCCCTGTGCCTGCCGACTACAACGGCGACGGGCGGGCGGATATAGCGGTCTTCCGCCCCTTCCCTTCTGACTGGCCCGATGGTATGTGGTTCATCTGGGGCGGTGGGGTATATAAATGGGGCATTCAGGGTGATATCCCCGTGCCCGCCGACTACTTCGGCCAGGGGAAGGTTCTTATCGGCGTGTTCCGGGCGGAGGGAAATGGCCCCTCGGTAGTGGGCACGTATCAGTCTCGGAAGGCCGTCATCAGCGTGACGCAGCCACAGTGAAGGAGATGACAGACATCCCCTTAGTGGCGGTCATCGTGGTCAATTGGAACGGCCTGGCGGACACGGAGTCCTGCCTACGCTCGGTCCTGGCGTCCGACTATCCCCGCCTTCATGTGCTGGTGGTGGACAATGGCTCGCAGGGGGATGACGTCGCGGTCTTACGCCGCCGCTTTGGGGATAGGGTGGAGGTGGTGGAGGCGGGGCGCAACTTGGGGTATGCCGGGGCCTGTAATTTGGGCATGGCTCTGGCCTTGGCCCGCGGGGCCGAGGCGGTGCTGCTACTCAACAACGATGCTACAGTAGCGGCCGATTGCATTACGGAGCTCGTGAAGGCAGCCTCCTCTCTCCCTGATGCCGCTGCCCTTTGCCCCAAGATCTACTTTGCCGAAAGGCCAAACGTCATCCAGTCCGCCGGGGGAGAGGTCCATCTGTGGCTAGGGACTTCCCGCCAGGTGGGCAGGGGAGAGGTGGACAGGGGGCAATGGGACCGCTTGCAGGAGCGGGACTACGCCGATGGGGCGTGCATGTTCATCACCAAGAGGGCGTTGACAGTGGTGGGGCCCTTGGACGAGGAGTACTTCGCCTACTGGGAGGAGACGGACTGGTGCTTTCGGGCGCGGGAGATGGGCTTCCGCTGCTATTATGTGCCCACGGCGCGGGCCTGGCACCGGGGCAGCTCCTCCTTTTCCCGCTCTCGTTACTGGTTCTACTATCGGAGGGGGGCCATTATGTTCTTGCGCAAACGGGCGCGTCCCGTCCAATTGATCACTGCCCTCCTATACCATGTGCTGGTGCTGGCGCCTTTCTATCTGCTGCGGCGCCCCTGGGGGCTGGGACGGCTGCTAGTGGAGGGGCGGGCTGTCCTTTGGCACTTAGGACGTCGCGTGGCAAAAAGGCCCCTCCGCTCCCCCCTCACTAGATAAGGGAGAGAAGCCCCTTGCGCAAAATCACTGATATCCGCTGCCGACGCTTGGCGGGAGTAGGGTGGGAGAGGGCCTGGACGAGGCCATCCATGCCATTCTGAGCGCATATCACCAGACGTCCTAGATAGGGGTCGCGGATGTAGGTGCTGGGCCACACCAGCCCCAGGGCGAACAGGGCGCCGATGATGTTATCCCGTTCCACCGCGCCCTCGCAGATGATGTGGTCGGCCATAGCTAGCTGCAGGTAGAGGCGGGCCCGCTCTTTGCGGCCCAATGCCCCCTCCAGCCAGCGGGAGGGCCAGGGCCGGGTATCTAAAACTAGGCGCTTGGGCCCAAAGAAGGTCTGCACCGGCAGCAGGGGTGCAGCTATGACTTGACATCCCTCTCCTTCTCCCACCACCACCTCAAGCCAGGGGGCCAGCTGAGCGGCGAAGGCCTCCGCCCAACCCTGGGCTTGCGGCCCCAGGGATGGCCAAGGGCCTCTCAGGGCCAAAACCTTCATGGCTCCTTCGTCATGATGCGAGCTAGGCGCGAGGCGACCCTCTGCGGAGCCCTTGCTAACCAAGGAGCCTCTCCCCGGGCCAACTCCCGCAGGATGCGGGTGGCCAGATAGTTGAGGGCCCAGGGGAATACCTCTCCCCAAAGGCGGCTGTAGCGCGGACGGGCTGGCGGGCAAGCGGTGCGGCAAAAATCGATGAGGGGGGTCATGGCTTGCTCCCAGGTGAGCCGCTGGCGCACCTGCTGGATGCGCTTCCGGATGCGCTCCTGGCCCTCCTGGTCGTCCAAAAGGGAGCGGATGGCGTGGGCCATAGCTATCGGGTCGCCTGGAGGGACGGCGAACCCCAACCCCTCTTGCTCGATCAGCTCGGCAAGGGTGTCCCCCTTGGTGCAGATGATGGGGAGGCCTGCCCACAGCAGGTCCATGAAGCGTGTGCGAAAGGAGTAGTAAGTCTCCAGGTGGTCGCTGTAGGCGCAGACGCCCGCATCGGCCTCCAGGAGGTAGTCCGGCACCTCATCGTATGGGACCCACCCGAACTCGAAGAAGACGGTGGAGCCGTAGAGCCCCAGCTGTTTGGCCGTCTCTATGGCGGAGCGGAAGCGGCGGCCCCAGCCCAGGGTGGGCACGTTGGGATAGGTGGCCCCAAGAAATAGGGCCTTGATATCATCCCTTTCCTGCGCGAGGTGGTGGAGGGCCATTAGAAAGGTGTCGGGATCGTACCAGTCGGTGGTGCCCCCGTTCCAGATGAGGAGTTTATCGGTCGGGCGGATACCAGGGTGGACGCCTTTGACCACTTGGCGGCGCTTTTGGGGAGCCTGGGGGCGAAGGCCGTGGGGGGCCACGGCCACGGGGCGTCTCAGGCCTAGCGCTCTCAGGGCCCCTAGATAGCTGAGGCGCTGACGCTCGTTGGCACAAAGGACCAGATCGGCCACGGCCAGCTGAAAGGCGATGTAAGCTCGTCGCTCCAGCCATATTAGGTGGCGCGTTAGGCCTTGCTCCTGGTGCACCGTCACCTCCATCCATTCGGCGAAGTACTGGGCGAAGAGATCCACCACCACCAGCTTGTGCGTACAAAGGGGCGCAAGACGCACTGGGAGGAAGTTGGCCACCACGACGTCTGCGTCCTGGGCCGCCCACAGTAGGGGGCGATCCCTATAAGAGTAAGGCTCTACCATCTCTGGGAACCCCTGCAGGCGTGTGTCCACCTTGGGGGCGGCCAAAGTGATACGAGCATGAGGGAGGGCCTGGGCCAGGGCCTGGGCCATGTGGAAGGCTCTTATGCCAGGGGCAGACATGCGCTGGCCCACATCGCCAGGAGTGATGATGAGGACACGGATGGACATGGACCCAAAGCCCTGTGCTGTGTCCCAGTGTCTATAGCGACGCTGTAAGGGTCAAGAGAGGTCCCCTGCCCGGTTCCGAAGGGCTGTGAAGCACGCACGATGCGGCAGGCTGCGATGCCCAGTACTTCTGTCCCTGCAGCCGGAAGCCGTACTGGGGGCCTCGGCTATGGGCATTATCGAGGGATTCTTAATGGAAGATGAGCTGGGCAGCATGGCGGCCGTCCTTGGGGCGGCTTGGGGTGGGGCGCGCGCCATGACCGCCACCTCTGGCCCCGGCTTCACCCTCATGATGGAGAATATCGGCCTGGCGGTGATGACAGAGACCCCCTGTGTCGTGGTCAACGTCATGCGGGGGGCTCCCTCCACCGGCCTCCCTACCCTGGTGGGCCAGGGAGATGTCATGCAGGCTCGCTTCGGCTCCCACGGCGACTACGAGCTGGTGGTCTATTGCCCTTCCTCCTGTCAGGAGGCCTTCGACCTCACTGTCCTGGCCTTCAATACCTCCGACCTCTACCGTATCCCTGCCATCATGTTGGCGGACGAGGTGGTGGGCCACCTAACGGAGAAGGTGGTCATACCGCCGCCAGATCAGATCCCTCGTGTGGAGCGCAAGGCCCCGGCCAGCGGGCCCAGCCCCCACCTACGCCTATACGAGCCGGATGATGACCTCATCCCTCCCATGCCTCCCGTGGGAGAGGGATACCGCGTTCACGTCACTGGCTTGACCCACGATGAGCGTGGCTACCCAGCTACCCATGCCGAGGCCCATGAGCGGCTGGTTACCCGCCTATGCGAGAAGGTCCGTAGACATGCTCGGGCCATTGTCCGCTACGAAGAAGCCCTCACTGAAGATGCGGAGGTAATCCTCGTGGCCTATGGCTGCACGGCCCGCTCCGCCCACCGCGCCGTCCAGTTAGCAAGGGAAAGAGGGATCAAGGCCGGTCTTTTCAGGCCCATCACCCTTTGGCCTTTCCCCGAGGAGCGGATGGCCCAGCTAGCCCAAAGGGCGGAGGTGGTGGTGGCCGAGCTGAATATGGGCCAAATGGCCCGAGAGGTGGAGAGGGTTATCCATAAGCCTGTAGCGCGAGTTAACCACCCCGGAGGCACCATCTTGCGTCCGGAGCGCATCCTGGAAGGCATCATGGAGGCCGCATCATGAACGAGGGTAGAGTAGCCACCCAACCTGAGGCCCCTCCCATGGCATTGCCCTCCCTAGGGGAGGTCATCGCTGCCCATCACCCCCTGGACAGTTACATTCGGGCGGATCGCTTTCCTCACATATGGTGTCCTGGGTGCGGGCTGGGCATCGTCCTTACAGCCTTTGTACGGGCGATGTTGGCCTCGGGCATACCACCTGAGAAGCACGTATGTGTCTCCGGCATAGGTTGCACAGGGCGTATAGCTGGCTATCTGAACCTGGACAGCTTCCACACCACTCACGGTCGGGCCATCCCCTTCGCCACTGGCCTCCACTTGGTGCGCCCAGACCTAGAGGTGACGGTCATAAGCGGCGATGGTGACCTTTTCGCCATAGGAGGCAACCATTTCATCCACGCCGCCCGCCGCAACTTGGACATCAATGTTATCTGCGTCAACAACTTCAACTACGGCATGACGGGGGGGCAGCTGGGCCCCACTACTCCCCTGGGGGCCTTCTCCACTATCAGCCCTTATGGCAACTATGAGCCTCCCTTCAACCTCCCCCTGCTAGCAGCGGCAGCCGGAGCGGTGTTCGTGGCCCGCTGGACGGTGCTACACGCCCGTCAGTTGGAGCGGGCCATCCTGCGAGCCTTGAAGAAGAGGGGATTCACGTTCATCGAGGTCCCCCTTCGAAGAAAGAGCCCTGCTTCCAGAGACGTTAGGCCCGTGGGCGCTGCAGCCAACCGGGGTCGTTGACCTCTAGCTTGTGGCGAGTGAGGAGCCACAGGAATTCGAGGAGGCGCTGTCGGAAAGGGGTATCTTCGTCCGCCTCCCCTGCGCGGATGCGGTGGCACACCTCCTCTATCCGGCGGTGCAGTGCCTCCTTCTGTTGTTGGAGGGTCGCCGGCAAGGGTTCCGGGCCCAGGAGGGCGTCCAGGGCCTGCCACTCCTCTTGAAGGTGTGCCTCGCCCATCTCCAGCTCGCGCCGCACGATGCGCACGGCGTTGGCGGCGACGATGGCGTGGAAGCGCCGCAGGCCCGCTAGCTGCGGCGCCACCTCCTCTTGGAGGAAACGCTCCACCTCCCGTAGCAGCTCCTGTGCTGTGGGACGGTCCTGCATCACCGCCCCTCCATGATATGCAGGAGCTCCCATTCCGTCTCCGAGACGCGCCGGCCGATGGCGGCCAGCTCCACGCTGGGCTCGTGCCCGTCCAGCGAGCGTCGCGCTTGCATGATGCAGATGATGCCCCAGCGCAGGTTCCCGTAGGCCTCCCACCAGCTCCAGGCATCCCACTCGATGGCTGGGCCACCAGCCTCCTCATAGGCGGCGCGTAGCTCCTCTCGCTGCCCCAGGCCAGCCACGGGCAGATGGTCCTGACCAAAGCGCCAGGAGCGGACACAGCACCATCCTACGTCCTCCATGGGGTCGCCGATATGGGCCCCCTCCCAGTCGAGGATGGCTCGCAATCCCTCCGGCCCAGCCATGAGGTTCCCCAAGCGATAGTCCCCATGCACGAAGGTGCGCAGCGACGAGGAGGGCAGGCGCTGGGCCAGCCAGCGGAAGGCCATCTCGAACACAGGCGAGGGCACCATCGTCACCGCCTCGTAGGTGGCCCGTAAGACGGCTAAGGCGTGGGCAGCCAAGCTATTGCCTTCCGGTGGGGCTGGCAGGTCCTCCAGCCCGTGGCGTTGGACGTCTATGCGATGGATGCGGGCCAAGGCCTGCCCCAATTGGCGGGGCAATAGGCGCCGCGCCTGGGCGAACTCGGGATCCCGCAGGATCCTGCGGGCAATGCTCTCCCCTTCCACCCTATCCATCACCAGCATGTCGATGGGTTCGAAGGGGTCGTCGGTGAGGGGGTAGACCCTGGGCACCGGCACCCCTGAGAGATAGGCTGCCCGCAGTACGCGGTACTCCCTATCGATGGGCATGCCTGCCACGGCTCCCGGGGGCGGCCCACTCCTGTAGACGAGGCGTAACAGCTGCTCCCCTTCCTCGCCCTCCACCAAAGCATCGAAGGCCCAGGTCTGGCGGTGGGCGCCGCCGGCCATGGGGCGAAGGTTGCGCACCTGAACGCGTCGGTAGTAGCGACCTAGGAACGCCTGTAACCGCGCCGCCAACTCGGCGGCCTCGACGGTGTGGGCTGTTTCCTTCTCGCTCATGATCGGCCTTCGCCGGCTTGTCTGGTTGCCCTCAGCACCGGCATCACCTTGCGGGCGAACAGCTCCAGGGACCCGATGGCCCGTTTCAGGCCCTGGCCGGGCATGGTGGCCCAGCTGACAATATAATCGTATGGCAACGCCTTTCTCGCTGCCAGGGTGCCCCCTCCCGCATATGCGGAGGTCTCGCTCAGCACCATAAGCGTGGGGGGCCCAGGGCGCCGGCGGGGCCACCCCTGGGTCTACGGCTGGGACCTCCATCTCGCCCTCCTCCTCTTCCGGGCCTATCTGCGG
>Ga0197143_1000230_pt1 | contig 66357 bp, 66 predicted proteins | sample GBS70_MetaG_FD_148603 | JGI IMG/M metagenome (GOLD analysis project Ga0197143, IMG submission 148603) | Sediment microbial communities from Great Boiling Springs, Gerlach, Nevada, United States - GBS 70_MetaG | ecosystem: Environmental > Aquatic > Thermal springs > Hot (42-90C) > Sediment...
TCAACAATCAACAATCAACAATCAACTCATCTTCCAGCTATCCTAAACTTTATGTTTGTGCTCATGACAGCGGGGATGTAGGTAGGGATGCTGGGCTGTGCCAACGGGAAAGCCGTGGTGGGAACAGAGCAAGCGGTGTCAAAAGGTAGAGGAAAGGACAGGAGCGTGCAGTATTTTCCGTATTGCTACCCTGACAATTGCCCGGAGCGTTTTGAGGGAGAACCGTACGTAGCCTTTTTCTCTATTGGTAATTGCCAGTATCGAGTTCGGTACTACAAGCGCCCTAAGTCACCTTGCCAGAGCTACTGTATGATTGCGATAGACCGCATCGATGTGCTGAGCCCTCCACCGTGTGACCAGACGGATATTCGAGAGTTGATGGATTCTGCCATGACTGCAGCCATTCGAAACCTTGTAGGAGATAGAGATTACGCTGGGTGCTTCCCGGAAAACAATGGAGACTGTGTGGATTTTTGGCGTATTGTGCGCGGAGTATGCTGGTACAAGACCGAACAAGGCATACCGCCGGGCGTGTATTCCGTGTGGGTCTCATGTGGCGGGTGCTGTATTGCATGGGTCAGTGTATGCAAGCGGGGCGATCAGTACTATGCTGTGAACATCAATGAAGTGATTGGACTTCCCTGTCCGCCGAACTGTCCTCCTAATAGTGTCGAGTTGTGCTATTAGCAGGCGGAGTAGTAATGCTCAAATGGCTGAGATGGATTTTGGGTGTGGGACTGTTATGTGTGGGATCAAAGCTGCTGTATGCCCAAGGTGTGGGATGTATGCCACTGGAGCTTACAGATTCTCCGGATGTCATTGTGCCGGCAGAGATAAGCAGGTATCCCGGACAGCTATCGGTGGTGTTGTATCATCCAGTGCTGCCGGAGGCAGGGATCTATACTCCGCAGGCGCTGGATAGCTTGCGCATGGTTACGTACGACGGTGCTGGCACAATTTACTTGAGCGCCAACGGGGGGTGGACCTGGTCGCGGGTGTGGCAGATCATCGGGATTGCCTCAATATGGTATCTTTCGCGAAGTCTCCTCATGGGCATGGTGTATTCCAGCAGGGTCTGCTTCCGTTCAACCGATGGAGGGTTTACATGGGATACGACAACATTGCCCTTTACTCCGAGCTACCAATTGCTGCTGGTGGACTCCCTACAAGTTCTGGTCTGGCTACCCTGGCCTGCTGCTGGGGTATGGGTAAGCTATGATGAGGGAAGAAGCTGGCACTGGCGACCATTCCCAGAAGATTTGCAACCCGTAGAGCAACTGGAGCCGGTCTCGCTGGCATATCACTCAGGCATCCTCTACTGCTTGGTGCGCCGGAGAGATGGACAAGCTCTGTACCTCCTTCGCACCCGAGATTTGGGACAGACCTGGGAGTGCGGTCAGTGGAAGGGAGAATTTGCACGGCGGTCGGTGGGTAACGAAGTGCTCTCGGTTGCCACTCCGGATACGCTTTTTATCACGGGGCTTGAACGGGATTTACAGGGGAATCAGGTTAGGTTTACCTGGATTTTGCGCTCTACAGATATGGGACGCTCATGGCATTATGTATTTCGCGATACCCTATGGGAGTCCAGGTATTATCTGAGGCAGGCTCGCGTACATCGGATATTCCGTGTAGCTCCCGGAGTTTACGTAGCAAGCTACCTGGGCTTTTTCTTCTCAACCGATGGTGGAACCTCTTGGATGGTGGATACAACCCTGTCGCTAGACCGCTTCAAGCCAATTTCACCCTGGACAGCCTATGGTGCAGTGAAGAGAGAGCTTGAAGGAACAAGGCGGATTAACTTTCCTTCTTTCCTCTCGCTTGCACCACTGCTGAGCTCGGTAGCAGAGGGGGAAGAGATCTCTGAGGAATTGAAAAATCCTTTTCGGGCTGCCGCAACGGTGGCGGTATATTCGCTTTTGGGTCAACAGGTCTTTCGGCAACAGTGCTCTCTCGAGGAAGTCATTCGGCTTCCTCGTCTAGCGCGAGGCGTGTATGTTCTAAAGTGGACCAGTGCAGGTCGAACGCATGTGCGACTCCTGCCGGTATTGGAATGAAGTACATACTTGGAATCCTCGGCGCTATCATGCTTGTGGTGGCAGCGAGGTCCCAACCGCGCTGGGAGCCTGTAACGCAGATTCCCGGACAGCTCGGTATCCCCTGGGTTATCGAGACCGGTGCCGGACAGACGGTGGTCGTGGGCACTCGGAGCTGGCTATGCGTGAGCACCGATGGAGGAGCTTCGTGGCAGTACCGGCAGCAGCCAGGTTTGCTCACGATGAGTGTAAGCCCGTATTCGGGGGAGATCGTCGTCGGAGGGGCGGGGGGAGTCTACATCAGTAACGATACCGGTGGTACTTGGCAGCAAATAAGTAATGCACGGGTTGTTAGCGGCACTGTAGATTGGGTCCGGGGAGTAGCCCTCTTCTCCACGGAAGCCCTCAGTGCACTCATATGGTGTCGGGACACAGTGCGGAACTGCTATGCGACTTTCCCGGGAGAGGATGCGTCGGGACGACCTAGGCCAGGATGGGGCAATACAATCGGCGTTGCCCGCGGAGCACGTCCGCAGGAGTGGTTGGTCGGGCACTGGCCCTCATGGGTGTGGCGCACGCGCGATGATGGCAATACTTGGGAGTGGATCCATAAAGACGGCTACAATGATGCCGTGCATACGCTGGTGGTCACGCCGCGGGGGACAATCCTTTTTGGGACCACCATCAACGGGGTATGGCGCTCCACCGATGATGGGGCAACATGGCAGCGGCTGAGGACTGTGCCCGATAGCATCTCGCAGTTGCTGCTCCTTCCCGGGGGGACCGTATGCGCGGCGACGAACCGAGGGGTCTTCTGCTCACGCGATGAAGGCGAGACATGGGATGCCCTTGTCGAGGGGCTGCGTGATACGCTTGCGGTGGTGAGCATTGCTGTGGACAGTGCGGGATATCTGTGGGCAGGGACATTCCGGCGCTGGATTTACCGCACCGATCGCCCGGTGTCTGTGGGGATGGCTGCACCACTGGCGCCCAGCGTGCGTGTGCGCGCTCGGGAGCTGGAGCTCTTGGGAGTTCCTGCCGGGATGCTTCGGGTGGAGCTGTACAGCATCCTGGGGCGGCAGGTCATGGCTTGGGAGGGGAGGGCAGAGGCATCGGTTGTGCGGATTCCGCTTGTGGGGTTGCCTGCGGGGGTGTACGGCTACTGGGTTTCGGTCGACGGGCGGCACTGGCGCGGAACTGTGCCGCTATTGCCCCAGGAGCTGCAGTAGGGCAGTGGCTGCTTCTTCGAGCGAGCTGCCGAAGCTGAGCAAGCCCTCCGGGTGCCCACCGAGCACCAGCACGCGCTGCCCCTGGCGGAGGCAGGCGGGATAGAGTTCGGCAACTGCTCGCGCCAGGGCAACAGTGCCGTATTCGGCTTCCACCGGCGTTGTGGGGAGCTTCCACAGGAGCGTCTCCCAGAGCTTGCGGTGGTGTACGTGCACAACGGCGCCAACCTCTGCGGCACAGGCGTAGAGTGCCGCATGGGTAAGGGTTTCAGAGGAAGCGCGCACGGGACCCCGGCAGACTACTCTGTTGGCAGCAAGGTCGGCGGAGAGCACTTCGGTGCATCCTGCAGGGGTGAGCTCCGGAATCGTTCCTGTTCCCGTTCCCGTAATGAAGAAACCCTCAGGGCTGCACACGCTGACGTTGCCGTAGCCGATACCGTCCGGCGTTGCTCCGATGAGCCCGACTCGATAGAGCTTGTTCCTCCAGCGGCACAGTTCCCAGACCAGGGGATGCTCCGGGGGTGGAGCCGGCTGCCAGCAGCACTCAAACTTGAGGATGCCTTCGTGGGACGCGTTCGAGCTTGGCATCGCGCAGCGATTCCAATGCCGTCGGGGGAACGATTCCGTGCTCGGTCACAATGCCGGTGATAAGCTCTGCCGGGGTGACGTCGAAGGCGGGATTCCACGCTGCGACGCCTTCGGGCGTAATGCGCACGGAGGCAAGCGTACCATCGGGCAGTTTGCCAAACTGCAGGTGCACCTCCTCGGCGGGGCGCTCCTCGATAGGGATGTCGCGCACACCGTCTTCGGCGCTCCAGTCTACCGAAGACAGCGGGGCAGCAACGTAGAAGGGCACGCCGTGATGGTGGCACAGGAGCGCTTTGGGGTAGGTGCCGATCTTGTTGGCAACGTCGCCGTGCCGGGTGATGCGGTCGGCGCCCACGATGGCAATATCCACGGGCTGATGCCGCAGCAGATGCCCGCAGGCGCTGTCCACCAGCACGGTGCAGGGGATGCCCTGTTGTTGTAGCTCCCACGCTGTGAGGGCAGCGCCCTGATTGCGCGGACGGGTCTCGCTGACCCAGACGTGCACTTGGAGCCCGCGCTCTGCGGCAACGTAGATGGGAGCCAATGCCGTGCCGTAGTCCACGCAGCCTAACCAGCCGGCATTGCAGTGGGTGAGGATGTGCAGCGGTCGGGAGCCAATCGAATGAGCAAGCTCCTCCAGTAGCGCTACACCGTGCTCCCCGATACGGCGGCAGCGCTCGACTTCGCCTTCGACGAGTTCGTCGACGGCATGGCGCAGCCGTTGGCGCAGTAGGGCGGGCTCTTGGATGCCAGCAAGAGCGCTTTGGATGTGCTCCACCGCCCAGCGGATATTGACCGCTGTGGGGCGCGTGGCGCACAGCAGTGCTGCAGCTCTGGAGAGCGCTGCCGTGAGCTCCTCGTCGCGGGCGTGTTCGGCTGCCAGTTCCATGCCGTAGGCTGCAGCGGCTCCCAGGGCAATTGCTCCGCGGATGTGCATGTGGCGGATTGCCTCTGCCAGGGCGTCTACAGAACCGAAGCGCTCGATGACGAAGCGATGGGGCAGCCAGCGCTGGTCGATGGCGGCAATGACCCCAGGGGCTTCGCGCCAAATCGTGCGGTATGAGATGCCGTTGACCTTCATAGGCGAGTGCGTGGTGTAGGAAGCATGTTCTGCTGCTGGCGGCGCTGGAGCAGCTCCAGCGTGAGCTGGAGTGCTGCTGCCATGCTGTGGGCATCGGCGATGCCCTGTCCGGCGATGTCGTAAGCAACGCCGTGCGCTGGCGAGGTGCGCACGATAGGTAAGCCCAACGTGACGTTGACCCCGGAGTGCTGCGCCAGCAGCTTGAAGGGGATGAGCCCTTGGTCGTGGTAGAGGGCAACGACGGCATCGTACTCGCGGTAGCGGTGCCAGCCGAAGAAGGCATCGGCGGGGAAGGGTCCCTCCACGTGAATGCCCTCTTGCTGGAGCTGGTGCACGACGGGCAGAAGGAGCTCCTGCTCCTCTTTGCCGAGCAGCCCATTTTCGCCGGCGTGCGGATTGAGCCCCAGGAGGGCGATTCGTGGGGATTCCAGGGCGAAGTCCCATTGCAATGCCGAGTGCAGGCGTTTCAGGAAGGAACGCAAGGTGTCTGCCCGTACCGCTGCCGGCACTCGGCGCAGCGGGATGTGCGTTGTCAGCAGTGCCACGCGGAGCTCTGGTGCGTGGAAGAGCATGAGTGGCTCATAGCCCGGATACTGGCGGGCGAAGAACTCCGTCTGCCCTGGGAATTTCCACCCTACGCTGTGCAGCGCGTGTTTGGAGATGGGGAGTGTGACCACAGCGTGCACCAAGCGTTGGCGGGCAAGGTCGGCGGCAACCTGGAGTGCTTCGGCTGCCAGTTGTGCAGCGGTTCGGTCGGGATAGCCCCAGCGGATGGGCGCGTACGTGGAGCAGGGCAGCACTTCAATGCGCAACGAGCCCAAGCAGAGCTCGGAATCGCGCAGATACGGATGCACCGGCAACCGGCAGTGGCAGCCTTCGAAGTATTCCATCAGCGTGCGCGGATGGGCAATGAGGAGCCACTCGACAGGGTGGGGCGAGCGCGGCAGAGCATGCTCCAGCTGCAGCAGCGCCTTTGCCCATACTTCGATGCCGATGCCGTTGCAATCGCCGATTGTGCACGCGATGCGCATGCGCTTCAGCACACCCGGTACCCTTCCGCCGCCGTTATGGACGGCAAGGGCGGGTTCGGCGTGTATTCGCCACAATGGCGCGCTTTGGGTGAGCGTCTCTGCCCTGCACGATGGGGTCCAAAAGGGCAATGTGGCGTTGGCTTGGAACGGGAGCGCTCACGTGCGCAAGTCTCCTCCCACCGTTGCCATCTCCGGTGGAGCTGATGCCGTCGGGGGTGGATTCGCTGGTGCTGATTGTGCAGCCGCAGATGGGGTCGGGGTTGGATACCGTCAGCCCTGCCAAGCTGGAGGCAGCTCTGGTGCTGGCGCTGGAGCTGAGCGGACGTTTTACTGCCGTTGCAGCGCTGAGCCGGGATTCCGTCGTGGAGGAGCTGCGCTCCCGCGGACAAGAGCCTACTGCTATCGCCGTTGCCCAGCGCCTGGGATGCGGGCGAATGCTCTTTGCCCGTGCGGACCGATTGCAACACCTTGTGCGTGTGGAGGTGGTGTTCCGCTTTGGAGAGAATTTTGCCCAAGAGCAGCGTGGACGCGGGTTTGCGCTCATCCGGTATGCCCATCGCACCGGCGGCACATTGCTGCTGGACCCAGCGCTGCTGGAGGCAGCCCAGCGGGCAATCGCTGTAGCAGTGGGCGATAGCATGCTCTACATTGCGCAGGCGGAGCCATTCTGCATTGTGCCGGCTCCGTTGCTTGTGGTGGGCGGACTCGAGTACCGCGACACCGGAGAGCTTCGGCGCTGGGACTGGTTTGCGCGTAAGGTGGTTACCTCCTACGACGCGGTGCTGCAGCTCATCGACACATTGCGGCGCCATCCCGGCTATGTCGTCTGCGACATCGACTCGCGTGATACGCTCTTTGCACGTGCAGGGTTAGTGGAGCCGGAGAACTACCGTCCTCCCAGCGCCGTTGAGCTGCGGTTGCTGCGGGCGGCGGAGGTGGACTATTACGTCTGGGGCACCGTTGAGCGCGTCCCCGAAGGGGCGCGCATTCGGCTGCAGTTGGCACGCCTGCAGGGGGATGCCCGGAATGCCTGGCTGGAGCCGGTGCGTGAGGTCGAAGGCAGCGTTGTCGAAGACAGTGTGGCGCTGTTTCGGAAGCGGTTGCGGCAGCTTGGCGGAGAATTGCTATGGGCAGCACCGTAGAGGTGTTCATCGTGCGGGCATTTTCCGGGCAGATCGTGCGCATGCCTTTGCCGCAGGATGTGCCCGTGAGCGAGCTCCTTGGCGAGATTGCACAGCGCCTGGAGCTGCCCTATCCGGTGCAGCAGTTGGGGCTGTACAATCTGACGCGCGATTTCGAGTACATTCGCACGGAAACGCTGCGGCAGCGTGGCGTTGGAGCGGGTGATTTGTTGCTTATCGCTCCCGGTAGTAGCGGATGTCCGAGGTAGAGCAGTCTCTGGAGCAAGCCGCGCAGCTCTTGTGTTCGGCGCGGCGCGTTGTGGTCTTTACCGGGGCGGGGATGTCCGCCGAAAGCGGCATCCCCACCTTTCGTGACCCTGGGGGATTGTGGGAACAGTTCCGTCCGGAGGAACTGGCAACGCCAGAGGCGTTCGAACGCAATCCCGACCGCGTATGGGCGTGGTACTGGCAGCGCCGTACCGTGATGGCGGCAGCGGAGCCCAACGCTGGACATCGGGCGCTGGCGCAGATGGAGCCGCTGTTTGAGGAGTTCACCATTGTGACGCAAAACATCGATCGACTGCATCAGCGCGCTGGAAGCCGGAGGGTGCTGGAGCTGCATGGCACGATCTTTGAGCAGCACTGCCATCGGTGCGGACGGCTCTACGATGGGGAGGAGCTGCCTGCGGATCGGGCACCGATCTGCCCGGTCTGCGGCGGGCGAGTTCGCCCTTCGGTGGTGTGGTTTGGGGAGCTGCTGCCCACGAGTGTCTTCCAAGCAGCGCAGTCGGCAGCCGAGCGCTGCCATGTGCTGCTGAGCATCGGGACTTCGGGGGAGGTCTATCCGGCAGCCGGGATTGTCTGGCAAGCGAAGCTGCATGGGGCAGCGGTGGTGGAGATCAACCCGCGGTGGACGGAGCTCAGCGGATTGGCGGACGTGCGGATTGCCGCTCCAGCGGCGCAGGTGCTGCCGGAGCTGCTCGAACGGGTGCGGAGGTGCCGGCAGCAGCAATGATTGTCGGCATCGGCGTGGATATTGTGGAGGTTGCCCGAATCGCACGGGCTCTGGAGCACTACGGGGAGCGCTTCCTGGAGCGGGTCTTCACCGAAGAGGAGCAGCGCTACTGTGAGCGTTTCGGTAGCGGACGTGCGCTGCACTACGCTGCGCGCTTTGCCGCCAAGGAAGCCTTCAGCAAAGCAATCGGGACGGGGATGCGCGGCATCTGCCGTTGGCGCGATATCGGCGTTATCAACGGAGTGCTGGGCAAGCCCGAGCTTGTGCTCTCCGGAGAACTGGCACAGTGCTATCGCCACCACCGCTTCCACCTAACGCTGGCGCACACGGCTGCTTATGCCGTAGCGGTCGTGGTAGCTGAGCTATGATACAGACGCGCAAGGGGCTGGAGCTGGGCTTCCTCATCTGCTGAACGCAGCAGCGTCAGCAGAGCGCACAGAGTGGATTCTGCCCCGCAATTCCCATTGAGTCCTCCGGCTTCTAAGCCATCGTGACAGGCGCCAGTGAGTGGGTCGTACAGCGGTAATCCCAAGAGGTTCTCGCCCAGAAACCATCGCACGCATGCTTGCGCGGTGCGGAGGTAGAGCGAATCCTTGCTGAATCGCCAGGCGCTCCAATTTGCCCAACACAGCCAGAAGGTGTCAATGGGTTGTTGGGCAAAGAGCGCACGCATCCTGCCCCGCCGGTACCATCCCCGATTGCCCACAGGAGCAATGACTCCATCGACGGTGCAGATGCGATTGAGAAACTCCAGCGCCTCCAGTGCAATTTCGGCGTAGAGTGTGCTTCCCGTGCACAGAGCTGCCTGGAGCAATGCCTCGCAGAGGGAGCCGTTGGCGTAAGTGAGAAGTGGCTCGAACCAGCGCCATTCCCCGTCGGCGTTTTCTCGGTACAGCCGGACCAGTCGTTGCGCCAGCTGGTGCAGCAGCCCTTCGAGTGGCTGTGGTTCATGGGGCAGGAGCCGAACCAATCCCAGCAGCGCAAACGCACAGGAGCGGGGGTAATGGAGCCTTTCGATCCAGGGGAGTGCTCGCCAGAACAGTTCACGCGCTGCCAAGCGGATGCCCTCCGGAAGCGTAGAGCTTACCACTGTCCCCAGAGCCCAGGCGAAGCGTCCGAGGCTATCCTGACTTTCTCCGCCCGCAATGGGTTGGCGGCGGTAGTCGAAGAGGTTGTGGACTGAGCCATCGGGGCGTTGGGCATAGCGCAAGAAGCTAAGGTAGCGCCGCGCCAATGGCTCGGCTGTAGGGATGCCGTGCATGAATGCCAGTGTTGCTACAATCAGTGCCCGTGCGTTGTCATCGAGTGTGTAGCCGGAGTGCGGATCGGGCACTCCGTAGAGCCCAAACTGGAGCACGCCAGTGGTATCGGTAAGCGCCTGGAGATAGTCCAGGCGAATCAAGACCCGGAGGGACTGCATGGCTGTTCTCCGCTGTTGGTTGCCCAACTTCTCAAGAGCGAGCGACGTGGGTAAACGCGGCAGAGACAGCGGGAATGGAGACCTGGATGCGCCGGGTTTGGACAGCCAATTCGCGGAAGAGCTGGGCGTATTGCTTCCCAACATGTTCCCAGCGGAGCTGCTGCCCAAACAGCAGCGCCTGCTGTTGGAGTCGGAGCCGCTCCAACGGGTCTTCCAGCAGACGGCGCAGTGCCGATGCAATCGCAGCGCTGTCGCGGAAGGGAACAAGAATACCGCGTCCCTGTGCGCAAAGTGCTTGCGCATAGAGGTACGGAGTGGTTATGATTGCTTTGCCGAAGGCGAGAGCGTAGGTGAGCGTTCCGCTGACAATCTGATGCTCCGACAGGTACGGCGTGATGTAGATATCCGTTGCCTGCAGGAAGAGCGCTAACTCGGAGCGGCTTAGGTATCGGTTCACAAAGCGTACATGCTCCCGCAAGCGGAGTTGCTCCACTAATGCAAGCAGTTCATGGCGATAACTCTCCCCTTCGCTGCGGTACACGTTGGGATGGGTCTCTCCGAGCACAAGGTAGAGTAGCTGTGGGAATTGCTCCACGAGCTCAGGCAACGCCTGGAGGACGTATTCGATGCCCTTGCCACGGTTGAGCAGTCCAAACGTTGAAAGCACGATGTGTCCTTCCAGCCCAAGTCGTTGCTTTGCCTGCGAAGGGGATTCTACCGGTGGTGCCGGCGCCCCATGCCAAATCAAGACGACCTTGTCCGTACTGACCTCGTAGTCGTGCTGTAGGATTCGGTAGGCAAGCGAGTTCATCACCACCACCCGAGCCGAGTGCACGACCAGATGGCGCAGGATCTCTCGGTAACCCGGATGGGGTTTAGGCAGAACGGTGTGCAGTGTTGTCACCAGAGGTTTGCGCAGATGCTCTACCGTTGTGCAGATCCAGCTCCCGCGTTCGCCACCGAAGATGCCGAATTCGTGCTGCAAATTCACAACGGCAACGGAGGAGTCGCTCAAAAAGGTTGCCATCCGGAGATGGTCGCCGTAGCTGTTTTGGCGAGCCGTGAAGGCGACCGGCGGAGAGTACTGTTGCGGGGATTCGCCTGGGGCAAGCATCGCTGCAACGACGGGCTTGCCCATGAAAGGCATGCAATGGACGTGTGCGATTAGGTCTTCGGTAAAGCTGGCAATACCACACTCGCGCGGCGGATACGTGCTGATGTAGCCAATGTCGGGGAAAAGCACAGGGAGGCGTCCTGTATTCTGCATCCTCCTCACCGTAGGCTGTTGGACATGCTCTACAGCTTACCGGAGGGGGTCAGCACAGTAAAAAGACGAACGTGGCGCCGCTTCTGAGTCTACTCCTGCCATACCCATTCAAAGAGCCACCACCCCAGGATGCTCACGATGCCGGCGTAGGCAGTCATGAGCGCAAGCGAGGGAAAGAGCCCGTCTTCGGCAGCCCCCACCAGCAGGAGCTGCGTGGCAGCAATCCCGGGCAGCAGTACCGGGATGAGCAGCGGGAACCCCAGAATTGGCAGGAGCAGCCCTCGGTGTTGGACGGCGGCAACAAGCGCCGAGAGCAGCGTTGCTACCGCACTCAGCCCTGCAGCCGCCAAGAGCAGTAGCGCAACGGCGGCTTCCCGGGCAGGAAGCCCAATGCCGAACAGTCCCAAGAGCAGCGTTGCCAGCACATTGTTGAGGGCGCTCGTCAGAAATGCTGTCAGAAGCTTGCCCCAGTAGATTGCCGAGGGTGGTGCCAGCGTCCACAGAAGCAGCCGAGTCTGCCGCTCCTCTTCGCTGAGAAAGCTGCGCCCCAGTACAGGAAAGATGGCAAACAGGTAGACCAGCCACAGCAGCGCTGCGGTGAGCTCCGCGCTGAGAGGTAACCCGCCGGTGCTGAGTGCAACAATGCTGCCGGCGCTGCCGACCGAGAGCAGTACTACCGCGATCCCAGTACGCCGGCGAAGCTCGCTACGGAGCTCCTTCTCCAGCACAGCCAATGTCTGGCGCACAATGCACACAGCGCCCTCTTCGGCTTGAAGAGCTGCAGCAAAGGACGTACAAGCTACCGACTCCGTCGGAACCGCGCGATGAAGAAGCCATCAGTCCCGTGCACCGAAGGGAGGAGCTGGAGAGGCTCTCCCGCCGGAGTGCATTGCGGGAGCGTGATACCGAAGCGTGCCAGTATCTCGGTCGTCGGTTCTGGGGAGAATTCCGGACGCTCTCTGCAGAAGCGCGCAATGACTGCCTGATTCTCGTGCGGCAGCAGGGAGCATGTCGCGTAGACGAGCACTCCACCGGGGCGGACCCGTTCGCTGTAGCGCAGCAGCAAGGAGAGCTGGCGTTGGCTGTGGCGCTGCAGCCCTTCCGGAGTCAGGCGCCATTTCAGTGTCGGGGTGCGCCGAAGTGTTCCCAATCCTGAACACGGGGCGTCAATGAGGACGGCATCGAAGCTGCGGGGAAGCGACTTCGGCAGAGTGCTGTCGGCACGAAGCAGGAGAGTGCGGATAGAGCGCAATCCTGCCCGGCGCTGCCGCTGCTGCAAGGCGCGGAGTCGGAGCGGAGCGATGTCGCTTGCCACAATCTCTCCACGGTCCTGCTGGAGTACCGCCAGATGGAGTGCCTTCCCACCGGCGCCGGCACAGGCATCCCAGATGCGCCAATGCGGCTCTGGGGCTACCACGTAGCCGACCAGTTGGCTGGCTTCCTCCTGCACCTCCACTGCCCCATCCCGATAGGGCGCAAGCGCAGTCAGCGCAACCCGCTCCCATAGCCGTATCCCGACGGGCGAGAAGGGGGTCGGCGTTGCAGCAATCCCGTGGCGATGGAAGAACTCCAGCAGCGCTACCAGATGTGCCTTGAGCGTGTTTACCCGTAGGCATGGGAGTGCCGGACGCTGTAAGGCTTGGCACGTGCCCAGGAGCTGCACAGCGGAGAGCGTGTTCAACGGATGTTGGAGCCATTCCCGCACAAGCCAGAGTGGGAGCGCGCAGGCTGCTGCAAATTGCTGCCAATGGTGCTTCTCCCATCGCGACGGCGGGAGTTCCAGCATGTGTAGCACCGCGGTCCTGAGCCAACACAAGCGTTGTTGGACGGTGCGGTAAAACCGCTCTGCCTCGGTCTTGCTCCATCCGTGTGCTTGGAGCAGGCGACACCAGAATTCCATCTCTGACAGCTCCATTTCCGAAAGCGTTGCTGTGCGCAGCAGCGGCACGATGTGGGGATTCCCTACCGCCGAGCTAAGAATCCCAAAGGTGACCAGCAACAGCTGCTCGCGCGCGAGCCCTGCCGGAACGGAGCAGGGGAGGCGCTGTAGGAGAAACTCGCTCAACTCCAGGCACCGCAGTGCGCCGAAGACCATCTCGGCAATGGCACGCCGTTCCTTGCTGCCCAGATACTTGTGGCGTCGGAAGTACCCCTGTGCGACCGCATCCGGAGGCTGGGCAGAGCTAAGCTGCTGCCGCAGCAATTCCGCTGCATGCCGCAGTAGTGCCGGTGCTTGCATTAGCGCTGTCCCAGGGCACTCAGCAGACGCCGCTGCCGAACCCGTAGGGCAAGCTCCTGCAAGAGCTGCCGCAGAAGTTCTCGTGCCACCTCATCCTGCAGAGTTCCGTCTGGAGCGAATCGCTCCTTCGCGCGGGCAACGAGCACTTCCGGACGGTTGAGCACGTCGGCGTTGAAGTAGGACAGCACCTGACGCAGGTGAAGCTGCGCCCGCAGGGTGCCGAAATTGCCCGTTGTTGCCCCGATGATGGCGACGGGTTTGCCATCGAAGGGGTTGCTCTGCGGCAGGGTTGAGAGCCAGTCGAGCGCGTTCTTCAGTACGCCGGGGATAGAGTGGTTGTACTCCGGCGTTGCGATGATGACCGCGTCAGCGGCGTGTAGCACGGAACTGAGCTGCTCCACTGCAGGTGGCAGAGGAGAAGCCATATCAGGGTTGTAGAGCGGAATTCTCTCTAACCCGATTTCGGCAATGAGGATTGTCGGAGGGGCTTCCCGTTGAGCTGCCCGGAGCAGCCATCGGTTGTAGGAATCCCGCCGCAAGCTCCCCACGATCCCGGCAACGTAGATGAGCTCTTCACCCATGGCACTGAGCACATTTCCCGGCAGCGCCCCGGGGTTCTTCCCCGAGAGACGCTGCCGGGAGTTCTATCCCTTCGCTTGTCCCTGTGTTGTAGGCACCGCTACCGGCGTTGGTTAACAGCCGTAACGGTGAGCACCGCTTGGCGCGGTAGACGCCCGTGCGGCTCCCTCTATTGCCCGCCGGCTGCCCTCTTGCCCAGCTTAAGCGAGGGCTCCCACGGCTCGGGGATTGCCAGGAATATCAGTGCGCTGCCCATGAGCGCCAGATTTTTGAGGAAGCTCACCATCTGTATCATGCGCGCTTGTGGGTCCTGGATTGCCCAAAAGTCATGCATCCAGAAGGTGACAGGTAGGAAGAACACCACCAATGCCAGCACGCCGATGCGTGGGAAGACCCCCAGCAAGATGCTCAACCCACCGATGAGCAGCAGGAGTCCAGAGACGATCACAGCAAGCAGCGGTAGCGGAACCCCTTTCGAGGCAGCATACTCGGCTAACTGACCCGGCGCAAATACCAGATGGTTGAGCGCATTGAATAGGTAATATGCGCCCACGATGATGCGACCGACAAGCACCAGCCCTTTCATTGGAGCACCTGCAGCAATTGGTTCAACATACCCACTGCAGCCTCCGGCGTGGTTGGCAGCGCCGGAAGCGGCGTAACGAGCAACCGATGACGCCATGGGTCGGAGAGCAGCATCCACTGCTCCTGCTGTGCAAGCACAGCCGGTTGGCAGCGGTGGCGGAGCTGTTCAAACAGCTCGTTTGAGCTCGTCCCCAGCGTAAATAGAACCAGCCCTGCAGTGTGCTCGGTGGGGAGGCGCTGAGGAAAGCCCCAGATATTGACTCCGATGTGGTGGTGGTAGCCGTCGGCGGCAAAGAAGAGCGCGCCGGGATAGCTCCGGAGGCGCACCTCCAGCCCTAACGTGTCGGCATAGAAGCGTTCTGCTGCTTCAAGCTGAGAGACTCGAAAGTGGAGATGCCCCACGCTGGTGCCTCTGGGGAGGACGGGAAGTGGTGTAGGAGCCAGAGAAAGCAGGCGCTCAGCATTTAGCGGACGCGTTGCCATCAGCAGCTCACCATTGCGGTGCTGCCAGGTGTGGCGGGGACGGTCAGCATAGAGCTCGATGCCGTTGCCATCGGGATCGCTCAAGTACAGCGCTTGGCTGACCAGGTGGTCGGAAGCCCCTTCCAGCGGGATCCCTTGCTGGAGCAGATGCCGGAGCATGCCTGCCAGAGCTGCTTCATCGGGGAGCCGCAGGGCAACATGGTATAAGCCCGTCATATCCGGTGCTGCAGGCTGCGTTCCGGGTCGCTCCCAGAGTACGAGTAGCGCCGTTGTGGTATCGGCAGAGGTAAGCACTGCAAAGGGCGGCTTCAGCAGAGCCGTGCGCAGCCCTATGCGCTCGTAGAAAGCTTGCGAGCGCTCCAGGCTGGAGACCTGCAAGCAGACCCAACCCAGCACGATGGTAGGAACGGCTTCCATGCTACAGCACCGCTGAGCCAAGCAAACGGATGGATTCATGCCACGGTTTGCCCACGGCGAGCACAAAGCGCGTCGGTTCCAGCGCAAAGCAGTACAGCAGCAATTCGTTGCTCAGGAGTGCTCCTTCGCCGCGCTGGAGGCGCTCCGGTCCGACACGTAGTGTCCCCCGCAGCACGTATAGGAAGCCTTGCCAGCCCTGGGGAATTGCGTACTCGTAGCGTGCTCCAGCGCTGAGCTCGATATCGCTGTACTCCACCGGTGTGTGCAGCCGCAATGGCGAACCTTTTCCGATGAGAATGCGGCGGCGTCCCCCGCGAAGTTCCTCGGTAGGGAGCTCCTCGGCATGCACCGTTTGATAATCGGGAAGGATGTCTTTGAGGGCACGGGGCAGCGTGATCCAGAGCTGTAGTCCATGCGCGCCCTGCTCGGTGGGGTATTCCGCATGCACGATGCCCCGTCCTGCGGTAAAGCGCTGGAGGCTGTGTTCGTAGACGGTGACGTCGTTGCCTAGGCTGTCCCGATGGCGAAAGCCTCCGGCGAGAATGTACGTGATGGCTTCAAACCCCCGATGCGGGTGCTCCGGAAAATGCGCTGGCGGGGTGATGGTGAACTCGTCCAGCAGCACGAATGGGTCGTGGTGCTGGTGGTACACCGTCGGGAAGAGGCGGCGCACGGTGGCGCCGGCGCCCTCTTGCAGCTCCTGTGTGTGCAGCGGCACGATCATGGCTGCGGCTGGGTCGTTCCAACAAGCGCTCGGAGCCACTGCTGCAGCAGTGCCACGTTGGCGGGGTTGAGCTCAAGCTCAAGGTGCCGACCACGGCGGCGCGTCAGGATAAGCCCTGCATCCGACAGCACCTTGAGATGGTGCGAGACCGTCGGCTGAGCAAGCTGCAGGAGCTGCTGGACCTCCGTGCAGTACATGCGACCGCGCCGGGCGAGCTCCTCCAATAGCCGTACCCGAGCCGGTTCCGAGAGCGCCTTGCCGATACGTACGATATGACGGGTCAGGGCATTCATCGACGAATGCAAATTTATGGATTCAACCCCGTACACCGCAGCACCGGTGGCGGGTGAGCCATGTCTTCCGGTACCGGTGTGCTTTTTGATAATTTTGCTGCAGCACCTTCGGGAGGATGCCATGCGTATCGGCATTGTGCGGGAACGCATCGCGGGCGAACAGCGGGTGGCGTTGGTACCGGAGGCGGTGGCGCGTCTTTGCCGGCACGGGTTTGAGGTATTCATCGAGCGCGGTGCCGGCGAAGGGGCATTCTATGAGGATGCAGCATACCGGGAAGCCGGAGCCCACATTGTCGAGGAAGCTGGCGAGCTGTACCGCCGGGTGCAGCTTGTCCTGCGGCTCCATATGCCGACGGAGGAGGAGCTGGAGTTGCTGCGCCCTGGGCAGGTGCTCATTGGCATCCTGCAGGCATGGAGGTATCCCGAGCGTGTGGAGCGCTTGCGGGCGCGTGGGGTAACGGTATTTGCCCTGGAGCGCATACCGCGTATCTCGCGGGCGCAGAGCATGGATGTGCTCTCTTCGATGGCGTCGCTTGCGGGCTACCGGGCAGTACTGGAAGCGGCAGTGCATTTCCCCCGGCTTTTGCCGATGATGGTGACGGCGGCGGGGACACTCCCACCGGCGCTGGTATTGGTCATCGGAGCTGGGGTGGCGGGACTCCAAGCCATTGCAACGGCACGGCGACTGGGCGCACGGGTGGAAGCCTACGACATCCGTCCGGCGGTCAAGGAGCAGGTGGAGAGTCTGGGGGCGCGCTTCCTGCCTATCGTCCTGGAAGCCGCACCCGAGGAGCTGGAACAACGCGGTGGCTATGCACGGGAATTGCCCGAAGAGCTGCGCCGACGGCAACAGGAAGCCCTGGCAGCCTACGTTGCGCGGTCGGACATTGTGATTACAACGGCTGCCGTGCCCGAACGCCCTGCCCCACGGCTCATCACGGCGGCGATGGTCGAGCAGATGAAGCCCGGCAGCGTCATCGTGGATTTGGCAGCCGAGACCGGCGGCAACTGCGAGCTCACCCAGCCCGGGCAGGTCCTTCAGCATTGCGGGGTGACGATTCTGGGGCTGCTCAATCTTCCGGCGCGGCTCCCCGTGCATGCCAGCCAGATGCTGGCGCGCAATTTCGAGCAGTTTCTGCTGCTGTTCCGCCGCGCCGAGAGCCAGCTCCAGTTGCACTTTGAGGATGAGATCCTGCGGGCAACCTGCCTGGTGCACGATGGCGTGCTGCATCCCTTCAGCCCAGAGGCAGTTCCATCAGCGGGAGCGACGCAATGACCGAGCTACTCTTTGCCCTCTTCATCTTCACGTTAGCGGCGTTTGTGGGCTTTGAGGTCATCACCAAAGTGCCTCCGACACTCCACACCCCGCTCATGTCGGGCTCGAACGCCATCTCCGGCATCACCATCATCGGCTCTTTGTTGATTACCGGACGGGTGGAGTCGCCGCTGCTGACGGTATTGGGCGTTGCCGCAGTGACGTGTGCGATGATCAACGTCGTTGGTGGGTTCCTGGTCACGGACCGGATGTTGCGCATGTTCCGTCCGCAGCAGCGCGAGGGGCAGGATGGACGTGCTCATTAACCTTTCGTACCTGCTGGCATCGGCGATGTTCATCATCGCGCTCAAGCGCCTGCAGTCGCCTCGGACTGCGCGCTCCGGTAATGCTCTGGGGGCAGCGGGGATGCTCCTGGGCATTATCGTGACGCTGCTACACCGCGATGTGGTCCGCTACGAATGGATTCTACTGGGTGTGGTGCTGGGCTCGCTCATCGGTGCGGTGATGGCACTGCGGGTGCGCATGACCGCGATGCCGCAGATGGTCGCTCTGCTCAACGGTTTCGGAGGCGCTGCCTCGGCACTGGTTGCCGCTGCCGAGATGGAGCGCCTGGCGCTCCACCATGGCATTGCGGCTGCCCCGACCGTGCTCGTGGGCACGATTCTCAGCAGCGTTGTCATTGGTGCAGTGACCTTTACCGGCAGCGTCATTGCCTTTGGGAAACTGCAGGAGCTCATTTCAGGGCGCCCGCTGGTGTTGCCCTTCCACCATGGGTGGAATGCATTGCAGGCGGCAGCCATTGGTGTGCTCTCGGTACTCATTGTACTCCAGCAGCAGACCTGGTCGGAGAGCTTGCTGCTGCAACTGTTCGGCGCTGTGATAGCAATTTCAGCACTTCTGGGCGTGTTCTTGGTGCTGCCCATCGGGGGGGCGGATATGCCAGTGGTGATCTCGTTTTTGAACTCGCTCTCGGGGCTGGCAGCCGCCAGCACGGGGTTTGTATTGCACAACTACTTGCTCATCATCGCCGGCACGCTCGTTGGGGCTTCCGGGTTCATCCTGACCAACATCATGTGCGTGGCGATGAACCGCTCGCTCCTGAACGTGCTCTTCGGTGCCTTTGGGGCGGAGGTCACCAGTGGAACGGCAACCGATCGGGTTGTCCGGAGCACTACGGCTGAAGATGCTGCCGTAATTCTGGGCTATGCCCGCTCAGTGGTGATCGTGCCAGGATATGGTATGGCAGTTGCCCAGGCGCAGCATGCGGTGAAGAAGTTAGCCACTCTATTGCAACAGCGTGGGGTGGACGTCAAATTCGCTATCCATCCCGTCGCCGGGCGCATGCCCGGGCACATGAATGTGTTGCTGGCAGAAGCCGACGTCCCCTACGATCTGCTTTACGAGATGGAGCGCATCAATCCCGAGTTTGAGCACACGGACGTCGCACTCGTTGTAGGGGCAAACGATGTAGTCAACCCCGCTGCCCGCAAGGATCCCACAAGCCCGCTTTATGGCATGCCGATTTTGGATGTGGACCGTGCCCGCACGGTGATTGTGCTCAAGCGCTCGATGAATCCCGGCTTTGCCGGTGTGGAAAACGAGCTCTTCTACCAGCCCAACACGTACATGCTCTTTGGGGACGCACGCCAATCGCTGGAATCCATCACCGAAGCGCTCAAGGGGGTGTAACACGCGGGGCAGAGGGTCATGATTCTCTCGGACAAGGAGATCCTGGAGAATATCGCCAAAGGACTCATCGTCATCGAGCCCTTCCGCCCTGAGTGTTTGGGCTCGAACAGCTACGACGTGCACCTGGGCAAGGTGCTCGGGGTGTATGTGGACGAGGTGCTAGATGCCCGCAAGCACAATCGCATCGAGCTCTTCGAGATTCCCGAGGAGGGCTATGTCCTGCAGCCCAACGTGCTGTACTTGGGCGTCACCGAGGAGTACACCGAAACGCATGCCCATGTCCCCTTCCTGGAGGGCAAGTCCAGCGTTGGACGGCTGGGCATTGATATCCATGCAACCGCCGGCAAGGGCGATGTGGGGTTTTGCAACTACTGGACGCTGGAGATCTCGGTGAAGAAGCCCGTGCGGGTCTACGCCGGAATGCCCATTGGGCAGCTTATCTACTTCGAGGTCAAGGGCGAGGTCCTCACCCCCTACAACCGCAAGCCAACGGCGAAGTACCGGGAGCGCAAGCCGGTTCCGGTGGAATCCATGCTGTGGAAGAGCTTCCGGTAGCCATAACAGCCTGCCTCCCTATTTTTGCCCCAGCAGCAGGAGAGTGGTGCGATGGCAAAGCAGCGCTTCCGTGACGAACAAGCTTTCGTCGAGCACGTTCAGCAGGTGCGGCAGGCGAAAATCCTGCGCCAGCTGCTCGACCGCGACGTCAGCCTGCTCTTTGAGGACCCGCTGGAAAACGATATGGTGCTGAACATGGGTCCGCAGCATCCTGCCACGCACGGCGTGCTGCGGGTACTGCTGCGGCTGGACGGGGAGACCGTCATCAAGTGTGTGCCTGAACTGGGATATCTGCATCGGGGTTATGAGAAGCTTGCCGAGAACGTTACCTATCACGAGTTCATCCCGCATACGGACCGGCTGGATTATATCTCGCCAATGTCCAACAACGTGGCTATCGCCTTAGCCATTGAGAATGCGTGTGGGATTGAAGCACCACCGCGGGCGCAGTGGATACGGGTCCTGGTTGCCGAACTGGCGCGTATCTCCTCGCATCTGATGGCGATGGGCGCCACGTGCATGGATGTTGGTGCGATGACACTGTTTCTGTGGACCTTCCGCGAGCGTGAGAAGCTCTACGATATTTTCGAGCTCATCTGCGGGGCGCGCTTTACCACAAGCTACACCCGTATCGGCGGCGTTGCCAACGATGTGCCGCCGGAAGCCTTCGCCAAGATTCGGGAGTGGTTGGCGCAGTTCCCCTCCGAGCTTGCTTATTTTGAAAAGCTTGTGCACCGCAACCGCATCTTTGTGGAGCGCTTGGCAGGGGTGGGCTATATCTCTGCCGAGAAAGCCATCCAATTGGGCTTGACCGGTCCCTCGCTGCGTGGCTCCGGGGTTGCGCGCGACCTGCGCCGCGACGAGCCCTATCTGGTCTACGACCAGCTCGACTTCGAGGTCATCACCTACCCGGATGGGGATTCCTGGGCGCGCTATATGGTGCGCATCCAGGAGATGAAGGAGAGCGTCAAGATCCTGCATCAGGTGCTCGACAAGATGCCCCCAGGCGAGGTGCTTGCCTACGACCCCAAGTTCGTGCTCCCCAAGAAGGAGCGCGTGTACACGCGCATGGAGGAGCTCATCAACGACTTCATGCTCATCAACTTCGGTGTCATGCCCGAGCCCGGGGAGACCTACACCGCCATCGAAAGCCCCAAGGGCGAGCTGGGATTCTACATCGTCTCCGACGGCACCGGACACCCGTGGAAGCTCAAAATCCGCTCCCCCTCTGCAGCGAACCTCCAAGCTTTGCCTTACCTGTGCGAGGGCTCGATGGTGGCTGATGTCGTTGCCATCATCGGCTCGATTGACCCGGTCATGGGCGAAGCCGATAAGTAAGCCGCTCCAGCCGGACAGGGTGTATGCAACGGGAGCGCACGCAGCAGCGCCAGCAAAAGATTGCTGCTGTCCTGCAACGGCGCCAACCGGACCTGACCGTTGTGCTGGAGAATGTGCACGATCCACACAATGTCTCGGCAGTGCTCCGCACGTGCGATGCCGTTGGAGTGCTGGAGGTGCATCTGCTCTACACGGTGGAGCCTTTTCCGGAGCTAAGCCATCGGACCTCGGCAAGCGCCTACAAATGGGTGGAGTTGCGGCGGCATCGGAGTGTTCGCGAATGCATCGAACAACTTCGGGCAGAGGGGAAGCACCTGTGGGTAGCGGCACTGCATCCGGAGGCGCGTAATCTCTATGAGCTCGACCTCACCATTCCGGTGGCGCTGATCTTCGGCAATGAACACCGTGGGGTTTCTTCGGAGCTGCTCGCCGCTGCCGATGGGGTCTATGTGATCCCACAGGTGGGGATGGTCGAGAGCCTCAACATCTCGGTGGCATGTGCGGTGAGCCTGTACGAGGCGTTCCGCCAGCGGTGGACCAAAGGGCTATATGCGCAGCAGCGGCTATCGCCGGAGCGCTTCCAGGAGCTGTACTACGCGTGGCTACGCCGCTGAGCCATGCCCAAGCTCTGCATTGCCGGGCACCGTCACTGGAGCGAACACCCGGGAGGCGTGGAACTGCAGACGCGCTATTTGGGCGAAGCACTCCGTTCGGCGGGCTGGGAGGTGGTGTACCTCTGCCATAGTCTGCAGGGGCGCACCGGCTGGCAGCAACTTGCCGATGGGAGCCTGCTCTATTGGCTGCCGCCCTACCCCTTTGGGATGAGCGTCCCACGGCGATATCTCCTGCGCGTGCTGGAGGAGATCGGCGCTGATGTGCTCTACCAGCGCGGTCCCAGCGTGCTGCAGGAGAGCGGTGTCGTGCTCGAGTGGAGCGCACGGCGGCAGGTGCCATACATCTTCGCCGTGTCTTCGGACTGGAGTCTACAACGACGATTTCCGACGGTAGGGCAATTCCTGCGCTTTCGGCAACCGCGCTGGCGCTCGTGGCTGCTCTTGCCCTACGCTCTCTGGGCGGATTGGCGGCTCCATCGGACGCTGCGGGAGGCTTCCTACATCTTCGTCCAGCACGAGCAGCAGCGCGATTGGCTTCTGCGGCGCTACCGACGCATGGGAGTGCTCGTGCGCACACTCCATCCGGAATTGCGCCGCCCTGTGCAAAAGAGCTCGGTGCCGCTGGTAGTTTGGATGCACAACTACCGACCTCATGCACAGCTTTCCGAGGCGTTGGCACTTGCCCAACTGTGCCCAAATGCGGAGTTTACCTTCGTTACCGGTCGGACTCGTCCGCAGCAATTGGCAGAGCTCCGAAGTCGAGGGATCCTCCCCAAAAATGTTCGGCTTCTTGGGGCAGTAAGCCTGGCGGCGGCGGAGGAGCTGCTGGAGCAAGCCTGGGTGCTGCTACACACGGGAAGGTACGAGGGCTTCCCGAACACCTTCGTGCAAGCATGGCTGCGGCAGACTCCGGTGCTATCGCTGTGGGTTGACCCTGGCGGGGTGCTGGGGCGCCAGCAATTGGGTATGTGCGCACAGGGCGACCGTGCGAAGCTTTTGCAAGCGCTGCAGCGCCTCTTACAGGATTCGGCGCTGCGCGAGGAACTGGGGCAACGATGCCGAGCCTATGCTGAGCGCATGCACGGATTAGAACGCCACTGCGCGATCTTGGCGGCGCTGTTCGATGGAATTGCCCAGCGGTGGGATGCTGAACAGCTCCAGTGCCTGGTCGAGGAGCAATGGTGAAAGGGCTGGCACGGTGGGCAAAATGGCAGCTTCGGCAGTGGCTGTGTCGGCATGCAGCAGCGGAGCGGCTCTCTCCGGAGCAGCTCCGGCAGCGCTGGAGGGATGTCCGGCACTGCCTTCTCCTCTGCGGCGCCGGGATCGGGGATGCAGTGATGGCAACACCGGTTATCGCTGCGCTTCACAAGCGGCGTCCCCAGCTTCGGCTCACCGTCATTGCACGCAGGGGAGCCGCCGAGATTCCACGCGCCTTCGCCGGTGTGGAGGTGCTCTCCTACGGCGAGCGATGGCACGAATGGTTGGGATTTGCCCGGCTCCTTTGGCGATGCCGGAGCCTCCGCGCTGATGCACTCCTTGCACTGCAGCCGGCAAATACGCTGCGCCATGGGCTAATTGCCGCAGCAAGCCGAGCCCCATTGCGGCTCAAGCACGCAGCACCGCCGGGTACGGAGCCGTACCGCGACCTCTCCTGCCTGTTCCACGGCGTGCTACCGCTGCAGCCAGAGCGGCACCGGGTTGAGGAGAATCTCGACCTGCTGCGCATCCTTGGGGAATCGATTCCCGAAGGGGAGTTTCCCCCGCGCTACCCTGTATCGGCGCAGCTATGTGCAGCGCTGCGCCGGGAGCTGTGGCACCACTTTGGCGAACGTCCCTGTGTGGCGCTCCATCTGGGAAGCGGGCGTCCGGAGAAGCGCTGGGCGATGGAGGGATTTGCTGCCGTGGCGCGGTGGCTGGAACAGCGTGGCTACGGGGTGATCCTCGTCGGCGGACCCGAGGAACGGTGCGACGCCGAACGCTTTGCTGCAGCATATGCCCCGAATGCACGGGTCTATGCCGGAAGGCTTGACCTTCCGCACACTGCTGCACTGCTGCACTGCTGCTGCGCGGTGGTGACGAACGATAGCGGCGTTATGCACCTTGCCGCGGCTGTAGGAACGCCCGTGGTTGCCATCTTCCAAGCCAGCAATCCGCGCAAAATTGGACCATATGCCGCCAACGCACTCGTCGTTGGCGCCGCGGGCGCGCCACCATCGGTGGAGATGGTGCTCCAGGCACTTGCTCGGCAGCTTACGAGTCGGTCCCATTCCGGTTGCTGCAGCGATGAATGAGCCACGGCGCTGGCAGGCGCAGATCCGCGATGTCGTCTTCGGGCATGGGGTCACGGTTGTCGAACCGGTCAACCTCTACGAGTGTATCATCGGCGATGAGTGCTTTATCGGACCCTTCGTGGAGATTCAGCGCGGGGTGCGTATTGGGCGGCGGACTCGGGTGCAATCGCACAGCTTCATCTGTGAGCTGGTCACCATTGGGGAGGAGTGCTTTATCGGGCATGGGGTGATGTTCATCAACGACACGTTCCAACTGGGGCGCCCTGCACCCAGCCGCGAGTTCTGGAAGCCAACGGTCGTAGGCAACCGCGTCTGTATTGGGAGCAATGCCACGATTCTGCCCGTCACCATCGTCGATGACGTCGTCATCGGAGCGGGGGCAGTGGTGACCCGCGATATCCTGGAGCCGGGAATTTATGCCGGCAATCCCGCACGGAAGCTTCGCTCGTTGCCACAACAGCAGCAAGGCAGATGAACGTGCCATTTGTGGATTTGCGTGCGCAGTATGAGCAGCTCAAAAGTGAGCTCGATGCCGCTATTGCACAGGTCTTGGCGGAGTCGGCTTTCATCCGAGGCAAGTACGTCGAGCAGTTCGAACGCGCCTATGCCCAAGCCTATGGAGTGCGGCACTGCATTGGTGTGGGCAACGGAACGGATGCGCTCTACATTGCCTTCCGCGCGCTTCAAATTGGTCCAGGTGATGAGGTCATTACGACGGCGTTGAGCTGGATCTCCACCTCGGAGACGATCTCGCAAGTCGGGGCGCGCCCGGTCTTTGTGGATATCGAACCGGACTACTACACGCTCGACCCGCAGCAGCTTGAGTCGAAGATTACCGAGCGTACGCGGGCAATCGTGCCGGTGCATCTCTACGGGCAGCCGGCGGAGATGGAGCCAATCCTGCAGCTGGCGCGCCGGTACGGGCTGGCGGTGGTGGAGGACTGCGCGCAGGCACACTTTGCTACCTACCATGGGCGTTACGTCGGTACGTTTGGGGCGTTGGGAACCTTCAGCTTCTATCCCAGCAAGAATCTGGGCGCTTACGGCGATGCCGGCGCCATTATCACGGATTCGGACGAGCTGGCGCTCTTTGTACGGCGCTTTGCCAACCATGGGGCACTTGTCAAGTATGACCATGAGTTCGAAGGCATCAACAGCCGATTAGACGGGATCCAGGCGGCGATTCTGCATGTTAAGCTGCGCTACATCCACAACTGGAATCGGCGTCGGGCAGAACTGGCACAGCGCTACATCGAGCTATTGCAGGACGTCGAGGAGCTGGTGTTGCCGCGCATTCGCCCCGGATGCGAGCATGTGTTCCATGTGTTCGCAATCCGCACCCCGTGGCGCTCGGAGTTGCAGGAGTTCCTTAGCGCTCGCGGCATTCAAACGCAGGTGCACTATCCGGTGGCGCTCCCTTTCTTGCCTCCGTATCGCCGTTTTGGACATTCCGCCGAGGAGTTTCCCGTCGCCTGGCGCGTGCAGCAGGAGCTGCTCTCGCTGCCGATGTATCCGGAGCTTTCAGAGCAGCAGCAACAGTACGTTGCTGAGGCAATCCGTAGCTTCTTTGCACACAAGCGGTTACGTGTTGCACGTCCGTAGCTTCCGTCCTGTTGTCCAACAGCAAAGGAGCAGTACATGCGCCGGATTACTTGGGCTGTTGCAGTGATGTTGCTTGGTGGGGCACTGTTGTCGGTGCCGGTAAGTGGACAAGTCAGCCTGGGTGTGGGGCTGTGTTACGGGAGCGATGTCGAGGAACCCGGTCTGGACTTGCGAGTACTGCAAGCGTTTACGCGGGAGGTGCGGGGGGCGCTGGATTTCGAATACTTCTTCACCGGCTCGGGCACGAGTTTTTGGACGTTGGATGCCAATGTGCACTACATCTTCACCGAGAATCGCCGTGCCGGGCAGCGCATCTATGGGATTGCCGGGCTGCAGTATGCTCGGCAGAGTGTGGATATTGGGTTTGGCACAGCGAGTGACTCGGAGATCGGCTTGAACATCGGTATCGGCGGGGAGACCCGGCTGGATTTTGGATCTCTCTTCGGCGAGGTCAAGTACGTGCTGGGGAATTGGGACCAATTGGTGCTGACGGCAGGCTTGCGCTTTCTCGTGGGCGGCACTCGGTAGGAGCGGAAGTGCTAATTTTGTAGCGGCTCCGTTGGGGGTGCTTCGCCGCGTGTGCGGCGAGGCTGAGAGGATACCCTTCGAACCTGATCCGGGTAATGCCGGCGTAGGGAAAACGGAGCAGCCCGCAGGATGTATCCTGCCTGCCCTATCCTCTCCAGCCTCTCTGCAAGCGCCTCCACAGGGCTATGGGCAATGTTGAACCAACCTGTGGAGTGGTGCAATGATGCTCCGTGTATGGTGCGTTCCTCTTGCTGCGCTGGGGGCAGTTGTCCGAGGGTTTGCGACCGAAGGCACGGCGTCGGCGGATACACTGCGCCGATACGAACTACCGGTGGTGACGGTAACAACGACCAGAGCCGAAGTGGGCAAATCCGCTGTGCCGTTTACAACGGTTGAGCACGCCGATATCCAGCTGCGGTACACGGCGCAGGATTTCCCCACGCTGCTGAACATGTTGCCCTCGGTGTTCGTGTGGTCGCAAAATGGGAACCAGATCGGCTACTCCACGCTGGTTATGCGCGGCTTTGACCAGCGCCGCATTGCGGTGCTCATCAACGGTGTGCCGCAGAACGACCCGGAGGACCACAATGTCTACTGGATTGACTTCCCCGACCTGGCCGCCAGTGTGAGCGACATTCAGGTGCAGCGCGGTGCAGGGCTGGTGAGCTACGGAGCCGCAGCCATCGGGGGCAGCATCAACATCACGACGCTGAACTTCCTGCAGCAGCGGCTGGTCCGAGTGAGCCTGGGCAATGGCTGGCAGCAGTTTGGTGCTGGAGGGAGGACTGTGCTGCAGCCCACGGTGCAGCGCTATGCCCTGGAGGTCTCCTCCGGGCTCATCGAGGGGCGCTATGCCGTCTACGGGCGGATGGCGCGGATCAACTCCTGGGGCTACCGCGACCAGAGCTGGGCACAGCTCAACAGCTACTTCCTCAGCGGTGTCCGCTTCGATGAGCGGCTCACCACGCAGGTCAATATCTTCGGCGGTCCGCTTGCCGATGGACTCACCTACTACGGCATCCCGAAGGAGCACATCCGCGATTTGACTCTGCGGCGGAAAAACTACGCCTGGTGGGAGTACGACACGACCTATCGCCAGATTGGCTTTGCGCTGGAGCGGCGTCCGAACGAGCTGGAGAACTTCTCCCAGCCGCACTACGAGCTGCTCAACGACTGGCGTATCACGGACTCGCTTGAGCTCAAGTCCGTGCTCTTCTACTACACTGGCGACGGCTTTTTCGATTTCGACGGCTCTTGGGCAGATGCGCAAACGCTGCGCCTGACGCCGGAATACGGATGGGATCTGCCCGATACGGTCTATCCGCGCAATGCGATTATCCGGGCATTTGTGGGCAACAAGCACGGCGGCTGGATCCCTCGCATACTCTGGCGCCATCGCCGTGGGGAGTTGTTGCTCGGTGCCGAAGTGCGGCTGCATCGCTCCGAGCACTGGGGCAAGGTGCGGTATGCGGAGTTATTGCCGACAAACTTCGACCCCGAGTACAAGATTTACTCCTACGAAGGAGTACGCGACATCTTCTCGCTCTTTGCCCGCGAGCGCTATGAGCTAACCCCACAGCTTGCACTTACAGCGGAGGCACAGTTGGTACATCACAGTTACCGCATTCGCCGTGAGCGTGCGGGCAATCGCTGGACGTACTACCTGACAACGCGCGGCGATACTGTCTGGGGCAGCGGCACGCTCTTCGACGTGCGCTACACCTTCTTCAATCCACGGCTGGGATTGCTCTGGCGACCGACCCCAGCGCAGGAGTTCTTTGCGCTGGTGGCATATACATCGCGTGAACCGCGAATGCGCAACCTCTACGCTGCGGAGGACTCCTACTTCGGCGCGGTGCCGCTGTTTGCCAGCGATACCCTCGGCGGAGTCCGGCGCTACGATTTCTCCCGTCCCCTGGTCAAGCCGGAGCGGCTGTTGGATATTGAGCTGGGACTCCGGTGGAGTACCGAGCGCTTTCGCCTCTCAGCTGGTGCGTTCTGGATGGAGTTCTTCGACGAGCTGGTCAAGAGCGGGCGCGTGGACATCTTCGGTGCCCCCATCGATGGGAACGCGCCGAGGACACGGCATATCGGACTGGAGCTGGAGGGCAGTGCTGTACTTCTGCGCAACCCAGCCTTCGGAGAGCTCTCCTTGGGAGCCAGCGCAACGCTGAGCCGTAATCGAATCGTGGAGTACACTTACTACACCGAGCGCGATAGCTTCTCGCTTGCCGGCAATCCGGTGGCGGGGTTCCCGGAGGTACTTGCCTCCGGTATTGTGCGCTATCGCTTCGGTGATGCCCAAGTGCAACTGCTACTGCGCCACGTCGGTCGCTTCTATTCGGATAACTTCGGCACCAAGCTCGCCGAATACGCGCAGCGGGACCCGAAGATAGCTGACTACCGCGACAACGTCGTCGATCCCTACACGGTCGTGGACGTGGATGCTCGCTGGGCAATCTCCGGGGTCCTGGGGTTGCAGCGCTTGGTATTACGGCTGCAGGTACACAACCTCTTCAATGTGCTCTACGCTGCCGGGGCGGAGGGGCGCCACTTCTTCCCCGGGGCAGAACGGTACATCTTCCTGGGAGCAGATTTCGAGCTGTAGCGCATACCTACAGCAGCTCTATCCGCCAGTGGAAGGCTGGCATTGCCATAGTCGGCGCAACCCGGAGCTGCAGCGTCGGCTGAAGGAGACGGTAGCCGCCGGAGAAGAGCGCCGGACGCAGCTCTCCAGCGCCGTCGAGAAGCTCCAGGCGCAGCGTATGCCCCGGCGTACGGAGCACGAAGGAGGAGCTGGACACCTGACGTACCTCCACCTCAGGTGCAAAATGGAAATGCAACGCTGCTGGTGCAGGCGCCTCATAGGAGTCTGTTCCCTCCAGCCACGTATCTCCTAAGCGCAGGTGGCGGCGGTGCCAGTAGGCACGGTTGCGGAATTCGCCCACAAATTCCCGCTCACCGCACTGCAGCGTTCGGGCGCTTGCCCGATCGCGGAACATCCAAAACAGGGCTTCGCGACTGTGCCCGTAGAAGCGGAATTGCTCAATGCCTTGCACGACCAGGGTGTTGTGAGCGGCTGTGGCGCGGAAGTGGTTGCGCCAGCGGGCATCGTTGTAGCAGTAGGTGCCAGGATCGACGATGAGCGTATCCGAGCCAACGCAGAGCTCAAAGGAGAGCTGGTCGCAGTGGGCGTGCCCGGCGCTGGGGTGAAGCGACTCTATCCCCCCGCAGCGGATAGCCAGCCAGAAAGGACCGACGCACAGGACCGCAAGCCCAAAGTGTGGGAAGTGCTCTCGGCGCGAGGGCAACGGGCACTCCAGTGCTTCTACAGAAGGGAAGAGCTGGGCTTCGGGCGAGGGTGGGTCCTTGCGCAGTTGTGAGCAGAGCGTGCTGGCAAGCGCAAGCGTAGGACGGAGCCGGCGCGGATGCTCCCATAGCTCGGCGGGGTGCAGCCCATCGGGCAGACGGAATGTGGCTGCCTGCTGTGCCGACAAGGGCTCCAGCTCTGGGAGAAGCTTGAGAGCGCGACCGCTGTCGTGGTCTCCAATCTGCGGGGCGGTGCCATCGGGCTTTTCCACAGCGTGCAGAAAGTGTACAGCTGCGCTCAGCCGCTGCCAGTATTCCGCGGGGAAGGGAGTTGCACCAAGCCGAGGATGGGGAAATTCCGCCACGGGGGCGGGCGGCAAAGGGCGCTCGCCCGCCCACAGGCGCTCATCGTAGGCAGCCAGGGCTTGTCGCCGGCTTGGTGGCAGATTCAGCACCAGCGCAGTGGCAAAGAGCACCATCTCCAGAGCGAAGCGATGGTAGAAGAGCGAGCCCTCCCAATTCCCGCCGTCGGGTAGGAACTGCTGCAGCACCTCGGTGATGAGCTCTCGGAGAGCAAACGCAAGCCAGGTATCGGCAAGTGGCAACTTGTCCAGCACCACACCGGCGATGAGCAGCCCGAGGAGGTTGCCCAGGTAATGATTGCCGCGCAGTCCCTCCTTCCATTCCAGGGTGTGCATCAATGCTATGCCGTGTTCGTATATGCTGCGGCGGAGCGCTGCAGTGGCAACTTGCTCCAACCGGAGTGTATCCGGCAGCAACGGCTCCACCATTGCAAGGCTCACCAAGCGGAGAGCTACCTCCAACGGGCTATCCCATTGGATGCCGAACCCGGGCGGGTTGGCTGCGAGGAAGTCCAGGAGCTGGTTCTGGAGTTCGGTCCGAAGTTGAGCAGCGTAGGCACTCTCCCCACGGAGGAATGCCCAGCGGGTAAGCAACGCCAGTGCAGGAAGATGCTGCAATCGCCCCAGCTCCCACGGGACTTTGGGGTCTGCGCCCAACCGCGTAGGGTCTTCAGAGTCCCCCTCGGGCAGACGTGCAAGTGGGTCAGTGTGCCAGTCTACCCAATGGTAGCCCGGAGTGCAGTGCCGAGCAAGGCGCTGAGCTTCGCTGCGAACGGGTTCGGGGAGGTCGAGTGTGGGAGCAGATGGCACAGGGCGTGGAATCCAGCACGGCAGGAAGAGCAGGAACTCATGCTGGCGTATCCGTTCTGCCCACTGCTTGAGGAGCGGGAGCCGCTTCTCTGGAATCTCGAGTGCTGGACCGAGCCCACCAGAGCAGAGCAGCAACTCCGGGGCATGGAGGGCATACCCTGCCGGTGGCGAATGCCGGACCAAGTGGCGGCGGACAACCCCCTTGAGCTTGTGCCACCGCAATTCCGCTGGTAGTGCCCGCCACTGTGCCCATCGGAAGCGCACCATTGGGACTCTGGAGCCGCTGGAATCGCTAATTTTGCAACCGACCGCTGGTCAGGTAGCTCAGGTGGTAGAGCAGGGGACTGAAAATCCCCGTGTCGGGGGTTCGACTCCCTCCCTGACCACCGCGCCAAGCAATAATGAAGCGCCCGTGGAAAGCCTCACGGGCGCTTCGTGTTTTCCGCTGTGCGGGCAACGGCTTACCAGTAGATCGAGAGCGTGAAGGCTCCCGAAGGCGTTGTGGCAATCGTTGTGGTCGAGGGCGCATCCTGCTCAGTTGTGGTGCCGCCGGAAGTGGTCTTGACCTTGCCAGAGCTCGTCGTGAACGCCAGGGAGTAGCTGGCGCCCAGGCTTACGTTGCTCCAGGCAAACCACTCCGCGCCCACGGTGACGGCTGCGCCGATGTTTGTGCTCGATGTCTCAACTTTGTTGCCGCTGACGTGGTTCGGGTTCTCCGTTGTTTCGCTCGCAATCCCCACCAGCACGCCAACCCCAGCATATCCCACGATCGGACCACTGGAGGCGAGGTTGAAGCGCACGCCCGGCGACAGCGTCAGCCCCAAGCTGGACTCCTTCTGGTCAGCCCCGCCGCTTCCCGCAGGTGCTTTCGTGGTTGTGCTGCTGGTGCTGAAGCCCAAGCCCACGGTCAGTCCCAGGTCATCGCTCAAGTAGTACAGCAGCCCCAGCCCCCCGTTGTAGCCACCCACGCCCAGATTGCTTAGCCCACTCAATGTGAAGAGCCACGCCTTGTCCCCCTCCTTGGTCTTCTGCGCCCATGCACTCGTGCCCGCAACAGCGGCAGCCAGCAGAGCAACAGCGACGCGCTTCATGACACACCCACCACAGTTGGTTAAACATACACTCCGGCGCTCTTGGCGCCGTTCTCGACTGCAAATATACAGTGCTGTCCTGCAAGTTGTGCAACGGCACGTAGAAACGGCGGACTGTGGAGTTCCGCACATGCTCAATCGAATTCGACGCGCAGGTAGAAGGAACATCCCGGATGGTGCCCCAGCTCGATTGCGCTAATGCGCAGCGCTGTGCCCGAAGGTTCGGCGGGAGCAATCCCCACGGTAGAAAAGACAACCTGCTGCCCAGCAGAGCGCAACTGTGCGAAGGTGCGTAGCGTATTGGCTACCAGCAAGCGGTCGTGTTCAGCCATATTCCGCAGTCGATCGCGCTGGATGGCGGAGAGCTCAAAGCGTTCAGCAAGTGCGCCTTCGGGGTCTTGCTCGAATTCGGCTGCAAGTTGCAGCAACGCCTCTGCCGTGAGGGCGTTGAGCCGTTCCGTTAGTGCTGCATCGGTCAGTGGTGGCTTCATGGCGTGTACAGGTAGTGATTGAACATATGCCCTCGATGCTGTTGGTGCCCCGACAAAGTTACACGCAGGCGCTATCCCTGGGTGCGACCTGTTACGGCTATTGAGGGGCAATCGTAGAACGCTGAACTGCTCAGAGCGTAGCGCGCAGTTGGAAGAGTTTCACGCGCCCAAGTGGCGCAGCAGTTCCAGGAGTGCAATGGCGGTAGCACACGCAGCAGCTACAAATACAACCACGAGCACTATCCGACGGTAGCGGAGAGCAGAACGAGCTTGTTCGGGTGTGTACAAGTGGACTGGCATGGCTTACAGCCGTATCCCTTGTTGCCGAGCGTGCCTACCAAAGACAAACCTACGGAGTTCCCGATGATGGGGCACGGCACTCAGTAGTGTGGGAGTTTTCTTACGCATCGGGGCTTTTCGTCTCTTGTTCCACAAGGAGCGTGAAGAGGATGTGCGGACGTTACATGCTCGTTGCAGAGAGCGAAGAGCTGGGAGAACGCTTTCGGATCTCCGGAGCTGCTGTAGAGCGCTACAATGCCGCACCAACACAAGCCCTGCCCGTAGTTCGAGTGCACCGAGGCACGCGGGAACTGGGGTGGCTCCGCTGGGGCTTGACCCCTGCCTGGGCGCGGGAGGATTTCGGAGGGCGGCTCATCAATGCACGGGCGGAGAGTCTGCGGGAGCGCCCCGCGTTCCGGCATCTTCTCCATCGGCAGCGCTGTTTGGTCCCCGCCACAGCCTTTTACGAATGGGCGCCTGCAAGACAGGGCGGGAAGATTCCCTATCGCTTCTTTCTGCGGGAGCAGCGCCTCTTTGCGATGGCGGGATTGTGGGACCAATGGTGCAATCCGCTCACCGGTGAGCTGCTGGAGAGCTTTACCATCATCACCGTGCCGGCAAATGCCCTGGTGGCGTCCATCCACGACCGAATGCCCGCAATCCTGACGCCGGAAGCAGAAGAACTGTGGCTTGACCCTGATGCCCCGCTGCCACAGGTACTTGCCTCCTTACGTCCATATCCGGCAGAGGAGATGGAGCTTGCGCCCGTCTCCCGCCGGCTCAACAATCCGCGCAACGACGACCCCAGTGTGCTGGTGCCCGACTAAGTGAAGGCAGGCAACCCCGTGATGTCTGCCCCAATGATGAGGGTGTGGATTTCGTGCGTCCCCTCGTAGGTCTTGACCGATTCCAGGTTTGCCATGTGGCGCATCACGGGGTATTCGTCCAGGATACCGTTTGCGCCCAGGATTTCGCGTGCCATGCGGGCAACGGTGAGCGCGATATCCACGTTGTTGCGCTTGGCAAGAGAGACCTGCTGGAAGGTCATCTTGCCCTCGTCCTTGAGCTGCCCCAGTCGGAAGCATAGCAGTTGCGCCTTGGTGATCTCGGTGAGCATCCAGACGAGCTTGTCCTGGATAAGCTGGAAGCTCGCGATGGGACGTCCAAATTGGATGCGCGTCTTAGCGTAGTTGAGCGCCACCTCGAAGGTTGCCATTGCCGAGCCCACAGCACCCCAGGCAATGCCGTAGCGCGCCTGCGTCAGGCAACTGAGCGGACCCTTCAGCCCACGCACCTGCAGCATGTTCTCCTCCGGAATCTCGCAGTCCTGGAAGATGAGCTCTGAAGTGACGGAGGCACGCAGTGAGTGCTTGTTCTTCATCTCCACAGTGGTAAATCCCGGCGTGCCGCGTTCGACGAGGAAGCCGCACACCTCGCCATCGAGCTTTGCCCAGACGACCGCTACATCGGCGATGGAGCCGTTGGTAATCCACATCTTGGTGCCATTGAGCACAAAGCCGCCATTGGTGCGACGAGCAGTCGTGAGCATTCCCGCCGGATTGGAGCCGTAATCGGGCTCGGTCAAACCAAAGCAGCCGATGGCTTCCCCGCGTGCCAATTTGGGGAGCCATTTGCGCTTTTGCTCTTCGGTGCCGTAGGTGTAGATGGGGTACATCACCAAGGCGCTCTGCACGGAGACAAAGGAGCGGATGGCAGAATCCCCGCGTTCCAGCTCCTGCATGACCAGCCCGTAGGTGATGTTATCCGCGCCCGCACAGCCGTACTCCGGTGGGAGCGTAATTCCGAACAGCCCCAGCTCCGCCATCTTGGGCACCAGGTGCATAGGGAAGGTGCCCTCGCGGTAGTGCTTTTCGATGATGGGCACGACTTCGCGTTCGACAAACTCGCGAACGGTCTGCCGCACGAGCTTCTGCTCTTCGGTTAGCAGGTCATCCAGCCGGTAGTAATCGACGCCTGTGAATGCCATTGCCAGCGTGAGAGTGAGCCAACGATACCGGCTGCGAAATTAGGGCGATGGTGCTGAGTACACGGTGCGCAGAGCAGCAACAGTTTGGGCAAGCCCTTCCTCAAGCGGAGTTCGGGGAAGCCAGCCCAGAGCCTCCCGCAGCCGCTTCCCCGATAGGCGTGGCAACGATGCTGCGGGGAGCTCCGAGAGCGTGTACTGCTGCCAGCCGGTGAGTTTGCTGAGCGTCCTTGCCAACTCCAGTGCCGAGACGTACACTCCGGGCACGTGGAAGGTCCCTTGCGCGCCGCTGGCAAGGAGGCGTAGCAGCGCTTCGGCGGCGTCGTGCACGAAGAGAACATCGCGCCGCACCGTCCCGCGTGCATGCAGCGCATACGGACGATTGGAGAGCGCTGCCCACAAGAGCTCACCCAGGAAGCCGGGTTCGAGCCGATGGAGAGCTTGGCGCGGACCGTACAGATGGGGCAAGCGCACGCACAGGAGGCGGTGCCGAGCCGGCATTGCGAGCGCAAACAAACGCTCGCTTGCCAGGCAATGGAGGCTGTACACATCGGCGGGTGCGGTCGGATGCTCCTCTGTAATCCAGCGGCGCCGTGTGGGAGCGTATACAGTGCGAGTGCTGACGTAGAGCAGGTGCAGCCGCTGCGGGAAGCCTTGGAGTGCCTGCACGATGCGGCAGTTGGGGAAGTAGTTCCACCGGGCGTCTTCCTCGGGGTGCTCGTTGCACCAGCGGTGGGTGTTGAAGGCAGCACAGTGGAGGATGACACCTTCAGGGCGTAGGAACGGGAGCCAGTGCTCTACCTCGCCGGCGTTGGCGTGGAGGAGCTCCACCGAGCCAGGCAGATTGGCAACCGTTCCACCGCTACCGGGGACGAGAGCATCCACGACGAGCACGCGGGCACCCAACTGCTCCAGCCGTTCGACAAGGTGGCTTCCCAGGAAGCCTGCACCGCCCAGCACGACGACGTGGCGCCCGTTCCAGAAGTCCTCCCACGCCGACATCAGCACTTACGCGCCAGAAGAGCGAAGTTGCGCACCAGCAATCCGCGAGCCCAGCTCGGCAGTGGCAGCCGTACCGGTGGCTTCCCCAGAAGTGTGCGCACGGCATTGATGCCGAAGGTCGAAGTCGCGTGCGCCTCCCGTTCAATCCGGAATCCAGCGCGGCGGAGCTCCTCCCGCAGCAGCCGGTAGGTGAAGAAGCGCACGTGGTACCCTTCACCACGCGGAGGGGCGCCCAGGAGTGCCCGTAGGCGGTAGCGCAGGTAGGCAACGTTGGGGGTGGTTACGACGATGAAACCACCGTCGGTCAGGCATTCCCAGAGGCTGCGCAGCAGCGTCTGCGTGGCGAACACATGCTCGATGACCTCCAGCAGCAAGGCGGCATCGTAGGCATTGTGGGGGAGGACCTGCGTCAAGGGGAGATTGGCATCGTGGCAATATGCACGGAAGCCAAGCTGACGGGCACGGGCAACGTTGTCGGGGTCCAGATCGAGCAGCTCCACCTCATGCCCGCGCTCGCGCAGTAGACATGCCATTTCAGCAGCGCCACCGCCGACATCGATGACTCTGCAGCGGCGCCCTTGTGCTCCCCAGTCGAAGAGCTCCAGCGCCGTTGGATACCACGGGCGATGGAAATTCGGCTCACGCGCCATCGGCTTTGAGTACGTGGTCGAAGACTCCCTGAGCATACAGCTGCTGCGCTTGCTCGTAGTCCTCCAGCTGTCCGATATCGAGCCAGTAGTCCTGGATGGGGAACTGTGCCACGGGGAGCCTCTCGGCAAGCAAGCGCTGGATGAGCTCGATCATCGTGAAGTACCGATTCGGCGGGATGAACTCCAGCACCGCTGGATGGCAAGCGTAGATGCCCGCGACGACCTCGGCAGAGAGGTTGGGTTTCTCCTGCACTTGGCGGATCCAGCCCTCGGCAGCGTCAATGACGCCATAGCGCAGCGGGAGCGTAATGCGCTTGGTGGCAACGGTCAACATCGCCTTTCGGCGACGATGGAAGCGCAGGAGCTCTCGGAAATCCAGGTTCGTCAGGATATCGCCGTTGAGCACGATAAAGGAGCGGCGCAGCTTCGAAGCAAACAGGCGCAGTGGTCCGGCAGTCCCCAGCGGGATGTCTTCGACGGAGCATTCAATCGAGAGATTCCACCGGCTACCGTCCCCGAGAAAGGCTTTGAAGAGCTCCGATTGGTAGTTGAGCGCCACAAAGATGCGACGCACACCGCTGCGGCGCAGTGCCAGCAGCGTAATCTCCAGCACGGAGCGTTCACCGACGGGCAGGAGCGGCTTGGGAATGATCTTGGTCAGCGGTCGTAGCCGCTCGCCCAACCCACCTGCCATGATGACGGCATCCATTGCCCCTTAGCGGCTGCCCCGACCGACGGCAAGGAGGTTGCGTTCCACCTGTGCCCAGTTGACCACATTCCACCAGGCATCGATGTAGTCCTTGCGGCGGTTCTGGTACTTGAGGTAGTAGGCATGCTCCCAGACGTCGATGCCCATGATGGGGATAGTCCCCCAGGCAGTGAGCTTGTGCTGGTTTTCCGCCTGCAGGATGAGCAGTCGGTCGTCGCTGGGGCGGTAGTGGAGCAATGCCCAGCCGCTCCCTTCGACGGCAAGCGCGGCAGCAGAGAAGTGGCGGCGGAAGGCATCGAAACTGCCGAAATCCCGCTCCAGCTTCTGGCGCAGGATGCCCGTTGGCTCGCCACCCCCGCCGGCACCCGGAGGCGCCATGATCTGCCAGAAGAGCGAATGCAGGAAATGTCCGCCGGCATTGAAAGCAAGCTTTTTCGACCAGTACTCCACGTAGGTAAAATCGCCGCTGGCTCGGGCGCGTGCCAGCTCACGTTCTGCCCGGTTGAGCCCGTCCACGTAGGCTTGATGGTGCTTGCTGTGGTGCAGTTCCATGGTCTTGGCGTCAATGTATGGCTCCAGCGCGTCGTAGGGATAGGGCAGTGGAGGCAGCGTATGCTCAAGGGTAGCGGGCTGCTCTCCTGGAGAGGGAGGCGCTGGACGTTGCTGCAGTGTGCTCAGCGGCACCCCAAAAGCGCCCAGAAGACCGAGCAAGCCGAGAAAATCGCGGCGTTCCATAGGAGCAGAGCGGGGCTGTGGGACCGACGCTACAAAGTTACCGTACACTGCAGGAACACAAAGGGCAGCCAGCGCAAACCGACGCGCTCCCGGGAAGGCACAGCAAGGTCTTCTGCTGCTGCCCGATGCGGATAAGGCTGCGGTGTCCGCTACGCTTTCCCAGAGGGGAATCGGCAGCTTCGTAGTTTTGCCCTTCGGTGTTTACAACGCAGGATGCACGATGGTAGAACTGGAGCTTCAGCGCAAGCGCTGGCAGCGGATTGCTGCCGATGCCGTTGTCTTCTTTGCGCGCGAGGAGGAGACCCAAGAGCTACGGGAGCGGCTCCAGCGGGAGATTCCGGCAGCCGTTGCCGCAATTGACAGCGGGGATTTTACCGGAGCGGCAAAGAAGGTCGTTCTGGCATATACGAATGGAGCGGTTGCGGCACCGCGGGTATTGCTGGTGGGCGTGGGATCGGCAGAGAAGCTCGAGCTGGAGACGCTTCGCCGAGCCGCCGCAGCTGCTGCGAAACGAGCAGGGGGGATGAAGTTGAGCCACCTCCTCATTCCTGTGACGGCTTCGCCGGTGCTGCAATCGGAGGAATGGCTCACAGCGGCGCTGGAGGGAGCGGTCTTGAGCCAGTACCGCTTCGATAAGTACATCACGCAGTCGCCGGAGAACAACGGTCTGGTCCGCCGCATTACGGTCGCCGTAGAGAGCGCCGAGCAGCAGCGGCGCTGGCAGCCGGTGGTGGACTTCGTGCGTACCCTGTGCGAGGGGGTGTTTCTGGCGCGCGACCTTGCCAATGCTCCGCCCAATGAGATCTATCCCGAAACGCTTGCCGAGCGTGCGCGCGCGGCTGGGAAGGAAGCCGGCTTCCGCGTGCGTGTGCTCTCGAAGGCGCAGATTGAACGACTGGGCATGGGAGGGCTCCTTGGGGTCAATCGCGGGAGTGCGCGCCCACCCGTGTTCATCATCATGGAGTACTGGGGCACAGAGCGGTCGGTTGCGCCGATTGTGCTTGTGGGCAAGGGCATCACCTTCGATACTGGGGGGATTTCGCTCAAGCCCGCTGCTGGGATGAGCGAGATGAAAGCCGATATGCATGGTGCCGCCTCCGTTATCGGGACGCTCTACGTGGCTGCCCGGCTCAAGCTCCCGCTCAACCTGGTGGGATTGGTACCGGCAACGGAGAACATGCCCGGCGGGTCGGCGATGGTGCCGGGGGATATCTTGCGCTTTCTCAACGGGAAGACCGCCGAGATCGACAACACCGATGCCGAAGGGCGGCTCATCTTGGCGGATGCGCTCGCCTATGCCGAGCGCTACTCCCCGCAGGCGGTCATCGATTTGGCAACGCTGACGGGAGCCTGCGTGGTAGCGTTGGGCAATGTTGCCAGCGGGCTCTTTAGCAACCATCGGGAACTTGTGGAGCGGATCAAGCGTGCAGCCGAGCGCACGCACGAGTACGTCTGGGAATTGCCGCTCTACGAGGAGTACGCCGAGCTCATCAAAAGCGACGTTGCCGATGTGAAGAACTCCGGCGGGCGGAGTGCCGGTGCTATCACTGCGGCGCTGTTCCTGAAGCACTTCATCGGCGACTACCCGTGGGCGCACCTGGACATCGCTGGCACTGCTATCGCACCGAAGGAGACCGACTATATGCCCAAAGGGGGAACGGGCGTCGGTGTACGGCTGCTCATCGAATTGCTGCGGCACTGGGAACCTCTGCCACCGCAAAACGGTGCCGCGTCGTAGTGCCCAATATAGGTGTCTGGAGTGAGTGATCGGGACCGCTATCGGGAGTTCCAAACTGAGGCGCTTCCGCACATGGAGGCGCTGTACTCCTTTGCGGTCTACCTGTGCCGCAATCGCGAGGTTGCGCGCGATCTGGTACAGGAGACCTACCTGCGGGCATGGGAGCACTGGGAGCAGTTCCAGCCGGGAACTAACTGCAAGGCATGGTTGTTCACCATCCTGCGCAACCTGTACATCAACCTCTACCGCAAGCAGCAGCGCGCCGGCGAGATAATCGAGTACGACGAAGCTGAAACCGAATTGGAGCAGCCGAACGTGGTCGAGCAAGCGGCAACGCCGTCGGTGGAGACAGAGTTCTACCGCTCCCTGCTGGATGAGGAGGTGCAGCAGGCGCTCGCTGCCCTACCGGAAGCGTACCGCACGGTCGTCATTCTGTGTGATTTGGAGGACTTCACCTATGAGGAGATAGCGCAGATGCTGGGCATACCCATTGGCACGGTGCGTTCGCGCCTGCATCGGGCGCGGCTGCGCTTGGCAACATTGCTGGAAGCGTATGCTCGGCAACGTGGATGGATACGGTAGGCAACTCCGAAGTCGGGCTCGGATGCGTGAGGAACGGGAATTTGTGGAGACACACCTGGCAGCACTGGTCGATGGAGCTCCGCTGGAGCCGGAACTCCGGCAACGGCTGGAGCGTCTGATTGCGGAGAATCCCCTCTACCGGCAGTGGTACGAGCAACAGAGGGCGGTCCGCCAGCTGCTGCGGGAGCGGAGGGCGGCGTTGCACTATCCGGTGCCGGCGCGGCTGTCGGTGCGGATTTGGCGCAAGCTCCTCTGGGGGCGGTTCGGCGGAATCCGGCGCTGGGCTCCGGTGCTGGCACCGATTGCGGTGGTTGCGGCGCTGGTGCTGGGCTATCTCTTGGTGCAGACCCCTTCGAGCCGCTCTGCACCGATGTGCTTTGCAACGGCACTCCAGACGGCATTTCGGCAGCTTCAGCAGGGGCAGTTGGCGATCGTTCCTGTGGAAGACACAGCGGCGCTGCAGCAATTTTTCCGCCGTCAGGGCATCTCCTATGCTGTGTTATTGCCCTCCATGGAGCACACGGTTCGGCTCGTTGGCGCCGCTCTGTGGAGGGAGGAAAATTACCGGCTGCCAATGGTCGTCTACCGCGCCGGCGCGGATTGGATTCTGCTGTCGGAAGCTCCACAGGGAGAGTTCCGTGCGCGCCGGTTGTGGCTGGATTCGGTGCATTGGAACGCCATACAACAGCAGCAATGGAGTTGGCAGCACTGTGATACGCTCCTGTGTACCTTCTGGGGTGCTGATGCAATGGTCTGCGCAATAGCAACGACCATGCCGGCACAGCAGCTCCGACAGCTTCTGGAATCAGGGTCCCATCCAACTGGGCAAGGCAAATGAAAACCATCGCGGCAATTGTACTCCTTGGTGTCGCAGCGGCGGCGTGTACGGCGCAGCGCCCTGCTGCACAAGCCAACACGCGCTCGAATACCCCAGTGCTAACCTTTGGCATTGTGGAGGAGGTCTATCCGGCACCTGGGGGCACCCGGGCAGCAGATTTCGTGTGGACCGACGGGAGCAAACGGATGCGTTTTTCCGAGCTTGCCCGAGGGCGAGTGGTGCTACTGAACTTCTGGGCAACCTGGTGCGGTCCGTGCCGGCGGGAGATTCCTGAACTCATCGAGTTGCAGCGCGAGTTGGAGGGAAAGAAGTTCCTGGTGATGGGCGTGAGTTTGGACCAAGGAGCCGATGCCGCGCAGAAGGTACGCAGCTTCTTGGAACGGCGTGGGGTTTCCTATCCGAACGTGCTCGGCAACTTTGAGTTAGCCAGAGCCTACGGCGACATTGCGGCGATTCCGACCACATTCATCATCGATGCCAACGGGAACATTGTCGAACGCATCGTGGGAGCACGCACGAAAGAGCAGTTCTTGCAAAGCATTCGGCGGGTGCTCAAGTAGTCTCACTGTGCGCTGGGGGATACGCGTGATACACCGGTGGGTATGGGCGCTGATTGCAGTTGAGGCACTCGCTCAGCCGCTGCAGCAGCGCTGGCAGCCTGAGTACGTGTATCCTTACCCCGATGCTCCGCCACCGCAGGTGTACCAGCAGCGGCGGCAGTACCTGTTGCAGTCCCTGGGGCAGCGTTCGATTGTGCTCGTCTATGCCGCTCCGAAGTCGCGTCGTGTGGGAGATGTCTTCTATCCCTATCGCCAGAGCAGCTGGCTATGGTACCTGACAGGGGTTGTAGAGCCGGAGGCAGTGCTCTGCCTGGTGCCCTGGGGAATTGAATGGCAGGGCGAGCGGGTGCGGGAGCTACTCTTCCTGCCACCACGGCAAGCGGAGCTGGAGCGCTGGGAGGGCGCACGGATGGGACCTCGCGAGGCACGGCAGCTTTTGGGAATCCCCGCCTTCCCGCTCAGGCAGTTGGATAGCCTACTGCCACTGTTGCTGGCGCAAGCCGATACGGTGTACGTTCCCGAATTCCCCCGTGATCTTCTGTGGCTGCCGCTTTCGCAGCGTCGGTTGCTGGCACGTTCGGAGGAACGGCGATGGCTGCGCGAGAAGTTCGGCAACGTCGTTTTGGGAACAGTCCCGCCTGTGCTGCAGCAGATGCGCGCACGCAAGGATACAGCCGAGCTGCGCCTCCTGCGCAAAGCTGTGGACATTACGGTCGAGACCTTGACGGAGCTGCTCGGGCAGCTCCGCCCGGGCATGGGAGAGTGGGAGGTCCATGCCTTCGTCGAGGCAGGATTCCGCCGGCGGGGGGCTGAGGGAGCTGCTTTTCCGACCATCGTTGCTTCCGGCGAAGCAGCCTGCATTCTGCACTACACAGCCTATCGGCATCGGCTGGACTCCGGGGAGCTTGTCCTCATCGACTGCGGCGCTGAATACACCGGCTATGCTGCTGATATCACGCGCACGGTGCCCGTCAGCGGACGCTTCACGCCTGAGCAGCGGCGGCTCTATGAGATTGTGTTGGAGGCGCAGGACTCTGCCATCGCCGCTTGCCGTCCGGGAATGTCCTGGAGAGCACCGCATGAGCGCGCCGTTGCCGTATTGGCGCGCCGGCTCCGCGAGCTGGGCATTTTGGACTCCGCCGAACACGTGCGCTTCTACTTCCCCCATGCTACAACGCACCACGTTGGGCTGGAGGTACACGACGTGGGTCCGACCGACTCCTTGCGGGCTGGGTACGTCATCGCGGTCGAGCCAGGGGTGTACATTCCCCCAGGCAGCCCCTGCGAGCGGCGATGGTGGGGCATCGGAATTCGCATCGAGGACACGGTGCTGGTGAGCGAGGAGGGACCCGTTGTGCTTTCGGCAGCGCTGCCGCGCCGTCCGGAACAGCTTGAGGCGATGCTGCAATCGGTCAGACAGCGTAAGCGCTAAGAATGCCCTTGGTGTGCTCCGTCTCGGGGCTGCGCTTCACACTCGAGGACTTCTCTCCGACGTTGTTGGAGAATCTGCTGCGCGCCTTTGTGCAGCGGCTGCCCGATGGAGCCATTGCTGTTGGATGGGACGGGCGCTCTGGGGGAGAGCTCATCGAGGAGCTCGTCATCGCGACGCTGCGGAAGGAGGGACGCCGAATCCATCGGCTCGGCGTTGTACCGACGCCGACGGTGCAGTACTGGATTGCTCATCGCCGGCTGCCCGGAGGAATAGCGGTCACGCCCTCGCACAATTCCGCTGAGTGGCAGGGTCTCAAGCTCTTCGGCGCCGAAGGCATTACGCTCGATGTGCGCCCATTTTATCGTGAGGCACTCTCGGGAGGCTTTTCTCCGCTGAACGGACATTGGGAGGGGCGCCCGCTCTCCCGTTGGATGCAACCGCAGGCGGTGGAGGCTCACCTCCAGAGCTTGCGCCGTCCCGCATGGCTGCGCTCCCTATGGGAGGCGATTGCACAGGCGCGGCTCCATGTGGTCGTGGACGCGGTCAATGCGTCCGCTTCTTACATTCTGCCGCTGCTGCTCCAGCGCTTGGGATGCCGAGTTACCGTGCTTTTTGCCGATGGCAGTGGGCAGTTTCCGCGAGTTCCAGAGCCGCTGCCGGAGCACTTGGGGGAGCTTTCGGAATGGGTCCGCCGCTGCCGAGCCGATGTGGGCATCGCTGTTGACCCGGACGCAGATCGGCTGGTGCTGGTGGATGAACGCGGAGAGTGTGTCTGGGAGGAGTACACCATCGCCTTGGCGGCATGGGGCGTTCTGGAGCATCTCGCTTCCGCTTGCGGGCGAGTTTATGAGCCGGTGGTGGTGGTGAATTACTCAACCAGCTCCGCAGTGGAGTCGGTAGTCCGCTCGGCAGGAGCACGGCTGGTGCGGGCGCCGGTGGGTGAGCTCAACGTCGTCCAAGCGCTCAAGCAGTGGAGGGGGGTGCTCGGAGGCGAGGGCAGCGGCGGTGTCATTTTGCCACACTGCCACTACGGGCGGGATGCACTGGTGGGAACAGTTCTGGTGCTGGGGTTGCTGGTACGGCAGGGCAAATCCCTCTCGGAGGTGGTTGCCCAGCTGCCCCGTCCGGTGATGCGCAAGCACAAGCTCCCATGCCCGGCGGAGCTGGACGCGGTGCTCCGCCGTCTGGAGGGGAGCCTCCGCAAAGCTGCTCGTGAGCTTCGCAGAGACGATGGGCTCTATGCCCGGTTCGACACCGGCTGGGTGCACATCCGAGCCTCCAACACCGAGCCCGTGCTCCGCTTCATTGCTGAGGCGGCAACGGTGCAGCAGCTGGAGGAACTGGAGCACTTAGTTCTGCCTCTGCTGCAGTAGGTTCGCCGCAGAGTCGGGAAAGTCGGGCAGAGAGCCGTTCGGCAAGTTCATGCGCTTGAATTGCTTGAGCCACTTCCAGTGCCTCCATCAGCAGAGCTGGATCGTCAGGGAGTGTGTCCAGCACGGTACTTGCGGCTTGTGTTGCACCACCGAGCAGGAGAAAGCGACCCAGGTCCAATAACAGTCGTTCGGCGGTGAGCCCCAGCACGGTTTGAGTGCGCAGGTGCAGCCAATGCTGCAGAAGGTGCTCCAATCGAGCGCATGCCAGAGCAAATTCACCAGTGTACGCCTGCAGCAGGGCGTCGGCGTAGAGGATATCCGGATGGTCGGGGGCAGCAGCGGCTGCTTGGCGAAGGAGCTCCTCGGCACCAGCGATATCCTCCTGCGCAAGCAGCAGAAGAGCCGATTGCACCCGTGCACGCAAGGCGTACGAAGGCGGCAGCGCGGGGTCTTCCAAGGCACGGCGGTAGAGCTGGAGTGCTGCTTCCGGCTTGCCCATACGGAGGGCGTGCTCGGCGGCGCCAAGCCGGATACAACCGTCATCGGGATCGGGAAGCCGTTCAGCAGCTTGTGCGGCGAGTCGGCTCCCCAGGTGGAAATCCACACGTGCGAGCAAGCGCAGGGCGGCGCGTTTCCAGTTCCACTGGGAGCGTGCTCGATAGGAGGCGTTGAGCCCTTTGAGGAAAAGCTGTTCTGGGTGTTCGTACAGTTCGCGCAGCAGCCGTGCAAGAGCCAGCTCGTCAGGTTCCAGGACGAAGGCTTCGGCGGCTGTCTCCATTCCGTCGATACTCCAGCCCAAGGAGCGGCGGCGAGCAGGGATGCGCCAGCCAACGCTTTCATCCACGAAGTCATCGGTTGCTCCCCCGGCGGTGACCACAACGGGCAGTCCGCACGCCATGGCTTCCAGCGTCGGCAGTGAAAATCCCTCTCCGCGGTACGGGCTGACAAACACCGTACACGCACGGTAAAGCTCGGGCATCTCTTCATCGCTTAGGCGTTCGGACAGGAGCACAATCTCGGGTGCCCCTGCCATCTGGCGGAATCGCTCGATGAGCTCCTCCATCGTGCTGCCGCGGTAGACGCTCTCCTGCCCGAAGGCTTTGATGACCAGGCAGACATCGTCCTCTGCCGTGAAGGCGCGGGCGTAGGCGCGCAGCAGGATGTCAATCCCCTTGCGGAAGGTCGTGCCTCCGACGAAGAGGAAGCGGAAGTGCTTCTGCGTCGGCAACGGGCGGAGCGGTCCGGTGGGGCGGAAACGCTCGGGGTTGACTCCGTTGGGGATAATCTGCACCTTCTCCGGCGGGATACCCGAGCGCACGAATGCCTGGCGCGAGGCACTCGATGGGGTCCAGACCTCATCGGCGCGTTCGAATGCCACAAGGAGGCGCCGAGGCAGCGCACCGAATTCGTACGGTTGCATCACAATCCAGCGCGCGCCTGGGGGCGGAGGCAGCGGGTTCGGCGGCCATTGGTGCCGCACCCATACCTGCGGGACCTCCGAAAGCGGACGCCGGCGGATGTCGCGCTCCCAGAGGCATGCGTACTCCCGGCTGGGCGTGAACTCATCGGGTTCGTACGGCACCAGGCTCAGCTCTACCCCCGCTTGCAGGAGCACCCGGGCAAGCTCGCGGTTGACCAACGCCAGCGAGTGGTAGACAAACTGGGAGCCCTCCCAGGCAATCTGCACCTTCGGCTCCGACATGGCAGATGGCTGGACTTCGTGGACCTCGACCCCATTCCAGTTCGACGCCGCTGCCGGAAGCACTCCAACAGGGGCAAGCACCACAAGGCGTGCTCCGGGATACCGGCGCAGCGCAGCAATGAGCGCTGCCTTCCAGTCCGTTCCAGCCCGAAGCTGGAGCTGCACCACCGGAGGCTTTGGCTCCTGAGGGAGCTGCCCACGGCAGATCTGCTCAAAAGCATCGGCAACGGTTGCGGGAGCCAGTTGCTGCATACACTCCACATTGCACGGCGTCTGCCAGTAGCAGTGCAAACACGGAAGACCGCTGGTGGAAAGCGCTCCAAAGGGGCGATGCCATTGCCACAGCGCTGGGTTGGTCGCTCCATAGAGCAGCAGTGTTGGACGCCGCCACAGGAGGCGCGCGATGTGGAAGAAGGCGCTATCGATGCAGAGGAAGGCTGCACAGTGTTGGGACAGCGCGATCTGTTGCCGCAGTGTTAGTCCGAGGGCTGCACAATCGAGCACCCGCTCAGGAAGATTCTCCAGCAGAGGTCGGCTGCCGAAGAGCAGGAACAGTGCCTGCGGGAAGCGCTTGCTTAGCTCACGCAGGAGCTCGTGAATGTGAGGATAGCTCCGCTTGGGATCGCGTTCGGTGTGGAGGTGGAGACCGTAGACGATCTGTCCGCGCAAAGAGCCCAGGAGATGCGCTGCCCACTCAGCTTCCTCGGGTTCGACGCTGTAGTGCACGCAGGGGTTGTGCAGCCGAATGCCGGCGATGTTGGCGAGAATCTCCCACAAGCCGATGCCGTTGTAGTACTCCGGTAACTGTGCCAAGAGGAGGGTGTAGTCCACCACGATATCGGCACTGCGCCGAGCAAGGAATTCCTCAAGTCCGCCGGGCAGGATGTAGCGCTCCACTGCCGGATGATGGCGCAAGAGGTCCTGGATGTGCTGCTCGGCACAGACGGTGATGCGAACGGTGGGGAACTGCTGCTTGACTTGCGCAATGATTGCTGAGATGAGCAGCGAATCACCGATGCTGGGCGTAAGGCAGAACAGTGCTGTGCGTGCCGTTGCCCAAGGACGATGCCAGAACTCTTCGTCGAAGCTGGTGCACAGGTGCCGACGGTCGGGACGCAACACCGGTGGGGGAAAGGGAAGCCCATCTCTGCATTGGAAGCCGTCCTCGGCGTAAATCGAGGGGGCATCCAGTTGTACGAAGGCACTCCAGCGCGTCAGGAAACGGCGTCGGTTGTGCTGTTCCTGGGGGGTGGGGGCATCGGAAGAACAGCATAGCCGTTTCGTCACCGATTCAAAATGGAAGAGTGTGATGGCAGGGTTGTACACCACTGCCCAGCCCAATTGGCGCGCTCGGACGCAAAGGTCTGTGTCTTCCCAGCCCCAGGTGTAGCCCTCATCGAAGCCACCGAGAAGCCAAAACAGGGAGCGGCGAATTCCCAAGCAGGCACCAGTGACGAACTGCAACAAGCGACGGCGGCTCACCCATGGAGCATCAGCCTCGGAGAGTATGTACAGGTGGAACGGTGCCGGCGGTCTCCCGCCAATGCTACCAAACGCCATCCCTGCATGCTGAATCCGACCGTTGGCGTAGAGCAGCCGTCCCCCTTGGATGCCGGTCTCAGGATGGGTACGGAACTCCTCCACCAACGCCTCCAGCCAACCTGGTTGGACAAAGGTGTCGTTGTTGAGGAACAGCAGGTATTCCCCGCGTGCGTGCGCTGCCCCAATGTTGTTTGCCCGCGAGAAGGAGTCATTCTCCGTGCGGCGGATGACCCGAAGCTGGGGGAAGCACTGGCGCAGCTCTTCAAGCGCTGATGCGGTTTCGTCCGTGCTGGAGTTGTCAACAACGATGAGCTCGTAGGCAACCGATGTGGGTGTCTCCAGGATCGAGCGCAGGCATGCTTCGGTGTAGCGCCACGCATTGTGCACGCAGATGATGATGGAGACCAAAGGCATCTCGCCTGGTTGATGAGCTACTTCGGGTGGAGTAGAGGGATAGAGCGCTCGAGCACTCGGTTCCTCTACGAGCACGTGCCGGAGAGCTGCAGCACGGACGTGATGGTACAGCTCCTGCCGCAGCTCCGGGAAGTTCCCCTTCGGTGAGCACTCCTGCAGAAGCGCCGAACGTACGGCGATGCATTGGCTTTCCAGCAGCTCCGTAGAGCAGGTGGCATTGGGGATTGCAGATTCAGCCGCTCGTACAGCAAGCTCCGCAAGGGCACAGGGGGGGTGGTTCTGCAACGGCTGTAGTAGCGCTTCCAGCCAGCCCGCAGGGAGCTCGATGCAGCCGTTCAGCAGCACGATAGGGTCTGCGCTTGTAGCAAGCTGCGGAAGCTCTTCGGGCAGAATCAGGTGCAGGCGCCCGGATTGGCTCTCCTGCTGAAGGAATTCCCGTACGGTGTCGGGGAGCCGGGGATGGAGCACAGCGCCGAGGGTATATCCGACGTTCCCTGCACCGGTATGGAGCGATTCCAGACACCGCTGCAGCAGCCCCCGATCTTCGGGCGGGAAGAGGACAATGGGGGTAAGGCGATGTCCGGCATTGCGCAGCTTCTGCTCCAGAAAGCGGAGTTGCCCTGCTCGCGCTCGGCGGATAGGCTCGGAGGTCTCCAAATGGCGATATCGGTAGTGGATGAGCCGAGCCGTGCGCAGCATGTCCGCTGCAAGGCGTTCGGAAATGGTCTCACTGTCTTCAGGGCGCCGATACTGGTACGTTGCAGCGGCAACGTGCACGAACCGATAGCGGTGGGCGAAGCGGAGCCAGAATTCCCAATCATCGTGGGTGGGAAGCCGTTCATCGAAGACGCCTATCTCCTCGAAGCAGCGGCGCTCATGGAGAAAGCAGCCCAAAGGAGCAATGTTCCCAACGGCAAGCTCCTGCAGAGAAAACGGACGTGATGGGAGATGCTCTCGAGAGCTGATTGTGAGGCGACCGTCCCTCTCGAGCCGATAGCGCACGAGCCAAGCGTCGCCGTAGACAACCCGTTGCCAGGCAAAGCGCTGGAGATGCGCCAGCAGGGTCCAGAGATGCTCCGGTTCGAATGCATCGTCATCGTCCAAATATGCGATGTATTCGCCGTGGGCATGTTTTACGGCGGTGTTGATTGCTGCGGAAATCCCTTCCGATTGCTTGCGTTGTATGGAGCGGATGAGCAGCTCGGGGAATTCGGCGCAGACGTCGGAGACATCTTCTCCACCGTCGTTGACCAGTACAACTTCGAAGTTGCGGAAGCGCTGCTGCCGGAGGCTCTCCAAGGCATTGCGGAGTAGATGAGGACGATCTCGGGTGCGCATCAAAACGGAGACGATGGGAGCTTGTCCTGCAGTGGGTGGCTGGTGCCAGCGGTCGGGGGCAAAGGATGCTGGCGGGTACGCCAGCCAGCCAACTCCTGGGTCGAGCGCTTCGCAGACGGGATCGCCTGCAAGCAAGCCCTGTGCCCAGCGCTGCTGTGCCGGGGTGAACCAACGGGGATGCCGCAGCACAATGCGCGCCTTGAGCTCCCGGTCCTGTGCATGATGGCGCCGGAGTTGTCCTGTGGAGCGCACTCGATAGAAGAGCGTAATGCCAGGGACGCGGATTCCCACTGCACCGTGCTCAACGCAGCCGATCCAAAAGTCCCAGTCCTCGTAGGCAGGAAGCTCTTCGCAAAATCCTCCGGTGGCTTCCCAGAGTGTGCGACGGAAAAGTGTATGCGCAGGGAGATGGCAGTAGATCCGCAGCTCTTGCACGAGGGTAGACCACTCTGGGAAGCGATGGCGTTGGGTGGATTCGCCAAAGTCCTGCTGCCACTCCGGATAGGCAAAGCCACATTCGGGATGCTGCTCCAATGCAGCAACGCAGGAGGCGATATAGTTTTCGCTCAGCGTGTCGTCGGCGTCGCACGGTAGGATATATTTCCCCTGGGCGTGAGCAACCCCGGTGTTGAGCGCTGCTGCAGGACCGCGGTTGTGGGGATGCTCCAGAACGCGTGCAAAGGGCAGTGTGGCGGAAAGCTCGGCAAGCAGCGCTGCAGTGGCGTCTGTGCTGCCGTCGTTGACCAGGAGAAGCTCCAGGTTGCTGTAATTTTGGGCTGCAATGCTTGCCACGGTTTGCCGGAGTGTGTCGGCGCAGTTGTAGCAGGGGATGATCACTGAGACCTTGGGCAGTGGCATTGCCATTGTCGGATGTGCAACGTGCACAGGCATTATCGGCTGTTCTGTGCTGCAGCTTTACAGGCGACATGTTCCGCTACGTCGTGCAGGTGTGGGTCCGTCCTGAGCGGGCAGAGGAGTGGGTGGAGTGGATGGAACGGGAGCACATCCCGGAGGTGCTGGCGTCCGGGTGCTTCCGTGCGGCATTCCTATGGGAGGCGGACGCGGGGGAGCGGGAGTTTTGGGTCGAATACGACTGTTCCTCAGCAGGGCAGTTTGCGCGCTACGAGCAGGAATGGGCGCCGGTGCTGCGGCGGAAGCATCAGGAGCGCTTTGGTGCGGACGTGCAGGTGCGGCGGTCGCTGCTTCGTAGGCGTGCTTGCTGGATGCCTCCGCAAGCAGAGTGAGGGATGTGGCGCGGGGGTATTGTGGGGTTTGCTTTGAGAGCCGCTGCGTTGGTGTTGTATACGGCGATCCGCTCCCTTTGGGCGCTGCTGCCCTGGCGCACGCAGGGGGAGCTACTTCGGGAGTCACAGCGCTGGGGACGCCAGATCTTGCGGCTGTGTGGCGTACGGCTTCTGGTAGAGGGGACGGCGCCGGTGGGGAGCCCGGTCATCTACGTGTGCAATCACGCCAGCTTGCTGGATATCCCCGTGCTGTTGGCAGTGCTTCCGCCGGGGCTGTGCTTTTTGTACAAAGAGGAGCTACAGCGCATTCCGCTGTTCGGCTGGGTGCTGCGCCGGATGCCCTATGTGCCGGTTGCACGAGGGCAGAGCCTTGCAGCCTGGCGGCAGTTGCAGCAGGCAGCTCAGCGACTGCAGCAGTACGGGCTCTCTCCGGTGGTCTTTCCCGAAGGGGAGCGCACGCCGGACGGGCAATTGAGGGCGTTCCGCCGAGGGGCGTTCGTTCTGGCGGCAATGGTGGGGCATCCGGTTGTGCCCGTGGCGATTGTGGGCACCTACCGGTTGCTGCCTCGGCACCGGCTGCGCTTTTTCCCAGGTACTGTCCGGGTGCGAATTGGAGAGCCGCTGCCGCCCCCGCCGATGGAACGGCAGGAGCAGCAGCACTATGGCGAGCGCGTTCGAACACTCTTGCAGCGATGGCTTGTCGAACTTTCTGAGGGCTTGGACTCATGGGCGCACGCGAGGATGCGCGCGAGCTGGTCGAGCGAATCGCCGAGTTAGCCCGGCTACGCTTTTCGGCGGAGGAGTTGGAGAGCTTCCTCGGGCAGTTCCAGCGCATCGTGGAGTTCGTCCAGGTGCTGCAGCAACTGGAGCTGGAGGGCGTGGAGCCGTTGACGCACGTTGTGCAGGTGGAGAACGCCCTCCGTGAGGATGAGCCCAGGGAATCACTCCCACGCGAGGAAGCCCTGCGGAATGCCCCGCGGCACGATGGGGTCTTCTTCCGCGTGCCGAAGGTCATCGAATGAGGGCGGTGGGGATTATCCCTGCCCGATACGCTGCGCAGCGGCTGCCGGGGAAGCCGTTACGGCGAATTCTGGGCAAGCCCCTGGTCCAATGGGTGTGGGAAGCCGCTGCTGCTGCACGGGAGCTCCAGCGCGTCGTTGTTGCCACGGACGATGAACGCATTGCCCGCCGCTGCCGGGAGTTCGGTGCCGAGGTGGTGCTTGTGCCGGAGGAGCTCCCCAGCGGGAGCGATCGGGTGGCTCGCGCGTACGAGCTACTGGGCGAGCGCGCCGAGCTGGTGCTCAACATTCAGGGCGATGAGCCGCTGCTGCAGCCGCAACATCTGGACCGCCTGGTGCAGGCAGCAGCCCAGCACGGCGATTGGGATGTTGTAACGCTGGTGCAGCCGCTGACGAGCGCGCGGGAGCTCCAGATGCCCTCGGTTGTCAAGGTTGCGCTCCGGAGCGACAGCACAGCGCTCTATTTCTCGCGGGCGCCCATTCCGTACATCGTTGCCCCTGACGCGGTGCCGGCGGAATGCCTGTGGAAGCATGTTGGCGTCTACGCCTTTCGACCGGATGTGCTGCGGGCGTTTGTGGCGCTTCCGCCGGGGAGGCTTGAACGGTGTGAGCGGTTGGAGCAGTTGCGCCTGTTGGAGGCGGGGTACCGAATTGGGTGCGTTGTAGTGCGCGAGGTGCTGCACGCAGTGGATGTGTCGGCGGATCTGCGCTGGGTGCGGCGCTATTGGGCGCGGCAGGCGCACCGCAAGTTGTAGTTTTGTAGCAGCCTGGGGCTGCGAGGATGTCAACGCAACCGGTGGTCTGGGAAACGCTCGGGCGCGAGTTCGTGCAGGATTTTACCATCTTCAGCGCCTGGCATGTCCGGCGGCGCCATCCCGGGGATGGACGTGAGGGGAGATTCGTCGTGCTGGAGACGCCGACGTGGGTCAACATCATTCCCGTCACCGAGCAGGGCGAGCTTGTGCTCATCGAGCAGTACCGGCACGGTCGCGATGAGGTCGTGCTGGAAATCCCCGGCGGGATGGTGGCAACGGGGGAGGAGCCTCGGCAGGCTGCCGAGCGCGAATGCCGCGAGGAGACAGGATACGCTGCGGCACAGCCGGCGCAGCTGCTGGGAGCGTGCTATCCAAACCCCGCTTTCCAGAGCAACGTGTGCTACTCCTACCTGTGGCGCGGCTGCCGACGGGTTGCCGCTCCGCAGTGGGACCGACACGAGGAGATCGCCGTGCGGCTACTGCCGCTGGAACAGTTGCCGGAGCTGCTGCGCGCGGGGCAGATCCGACATGCGTTGGTATTGGTGGCGTTCTTCTGGGCAGTGCTCTCGGGAGAGCTCCCGCTGTAGGCACACGGAAGCCCAGGAGCAAACGTCACAGCCGCTGAGCAACGCTGTGATAGCACGGCAGGCTCGATGGGCAAAGTGATCGCAATCGCAAACCAGAAGGGTGGAGTCGGCAAAACCACCACGGCAGTCAATCTGGCTGCATCGCTGGCGGTGGCGGAGCATCCCGTGCTCTTGGTGGACATTGACCCCCAGGCGAATGCCTCCAACGGCTTGGGAGTAGATACCCGCCGTCTGGACAAGACCACCTACGAGGTGCTTATCCGGCGTGTTCCAGTGCAGGAGGCAATCGTTCCGACAGAGCTGCCCTTCCTGGAGCTGCTGCCCTCGCACATCAACCTGGTGGGGGCAGAGATTGAGCTGGTGGAGCTGCCACGGCGCGAGCGGATTCTGCGTGAAGTGCTCGAACCAGTGCGCCGGCGCTATCGCTTCATCCTCATCGACTGCCCACCGTCGTTGGGGCTGCTCACGCTCAATGCCCTGACGGCTGCCGATTCCGTGCTCATCCCCGTGCAGTGCGAGTACTACGCGCTCGAAGGCTTGGGGCAGTTGCTCAACACGATTGCCATTGTGCGGCGCCATCTCAACCCGACGCTCGACATCGAAGGCGTGCTCCTGACGATGTACGATGGGCGGTTGCGCCTGTCGAACCAGGTCGTCGAGGAGGTCCGCCGCCATTTCGGTGAGAAGACCTTCCGCACGCTGATTGCCCGGAATGTGCGGCTCTCGGAGGCGCCCAGCCACGGCAAGCCCGTACTGCTCTACGATGCGCTCTGCCAAGGTGCCCGGAACTACCTGGAGTTAGCGCAAGAGTTGCTGGAGCGCAATCCGCAACTGGCACGCCAGGAGATTAGTCCAGCCTCGGATGTCCATCCTGTGCACGGAGGGACGCCATGAGCCCGAAGGCACGGTCGCCATTGGGTCTGGGACGAGGGCTGGAGGCACTGCTACCGGTGGAGTCGCTAACCCCGGAGCGGATGCGCCAACTGCCCTACGACGACGGCGTATCGGTGGGAGTGGTTGCTCTCATCGAGATTGCACGGATTCGCCCCAACCCATACCAGCCTCGGCGGGATTTCGACCCACAGGCGCTGCAGGAGCTTGCGCACTCCATTCGCGAACGGGGGCTCATTCAGCCCATCACCGTTCGCCGCAGCGGCGATGGCTATGAGCTCATTGCCGGGGAACGCCGCGTGCGCGCATCGCAGGAGGCGGGCTTGACCCATATCCCGGCGTACATCCTGGATGTGGAGCGCGATATTGAGCTACTGGAGTTGGCGCTCATCGAGAACGTACAGCGCGAAAACCTTAACCCCATCGAAACCGCCTTGGGCTACCGGCGCCTGATGGAGGAATGCCACCTGACGCAGGAGGAGGTTGCGCTCAAGGTGGGCAAAGACCGCACGACAGTTGCCAACTTCCTGCGGCTGCTGCGCCTTCCCGAACCGATTCAGGAAGCCCTTCGGCAGCGGCAGTTGAGCATGGGGCATGCCCGGGCAATCCTGGCGTTGACCGATGAACAGCTCCAGTTGGCGGTGTGCCGAGAGGTTCTCTCCAAAGGGCTCTCCGTGCGGCAGACCGAGACCTTGGTCAAGGAGATCGAGCTGGGGCGAATCCGCCTCTCCGAAGACGGGCAGCTGGTGCGTACACCGGCTGCGACGCGCTCTGCCTCGGCAACGCCCTCCATTACCGGGCAACTGGAGACAACGCTGCGCGAAATCGAACAGCGCCTGCAACAGCTCTTCGGCACACGGGTGCGCCTCTCTGCCAATGCTCGCGGGCAGGGGAAGTTGGAGCTGGAGTTCTACTCCTTTGAGGAGCTGGAGCGCTTGCTGGAGCTGCTGACGATGCTGGAGAAGCTACACCGCCTGCCGACGTAATGGAGGAGCTACCCGAAATCGTGCATTGTACCCAGGTGCGCGTCCGCTACGCCGACACCGACCAAATGGGGGTGGTCTACTACGCCGCTTACCTGGTTTACTTCGAGGTCGGGCGAACCGAGTTGCTGCGCGCCTGCGGTGTTGCCTACCGGGAGCTTGAACGGCAGGGGTACCTGCTACCTGTGCTGGAGGCGCACGTGACCTACTGCGCTCCGGCGCACTACGACGATGAGCTCACCGTGCGGACGCGATACCAACCGCGCTACGAGCCACGGCTCCGGCTGGAATATGAAGTGCTGCGCCAGCAGCAGCGCATCGCCATTGGGTATACGCTGCATGTATTCATGGATGCCCGGCGCTGGCGACCGGTGCGTCCGCCGAAGTTCTTCTGGGAGGCACTCCGACAGCGGGTGAAGCAATGCACCTGAGATGGTGGATAGCATGTGTGGGCTGCGTTGCCCTGCAGGCGCAGCCGTATGCGTTTGAGTTCCTGCGGACGGTTGCACCAGCGCGTGCCGCGGCGCTGGGGACGGCAACCGTGGCGCTTCCCGGGGATGCCAGTCTGCAATTGCTCAATCCTGCACTTGGGGCAACGCTTTCGCGGGCGAGCCTGGGTTCGGTTGTGCTCAAGCACGTGCTGGATATCGTCTCCGGCGCGGCGCTCTACAGTGGCGTTCCGGTCCTGCAGGGGAGTGGCAGTGTTGGCGCGGTGTACATGGACTACGGTCGCTTTCAGCGACGCGATGCTCTGGGGAGCGCCGTGGGAGAGTTCAGCGCGCACGATCTGGCGCTGGTACTGAGCTACGCCGATACGCTCGAGCGGGAGCTGTTCTATGGCATTGCTGCCAAAGCCCTGTGGGAACGGCTCGATGCCCAGCATGCCCTTGTGGTGGCGTTGGACGTAGGGCTACTCTACCGCTTCCCCGATGGGCGTACCAGCATCGGCGCGGCACTGCTGCATGTGGGCACGGCACTGCGCCACTTCGCGCAGGAGCCGCTCCCGTTGCCGACGGATTTGCGCCTTGGGCTGGCGCACGCGCTCCAAGGCATGCCGGCGGTGTTTGTGTTCAATTTCGCTCGGCTGACGGAGCCGACAGCAAGCGTTTGGCAAAAATTCGAGAATTTTGCACTCGGTGTTGAGTTCACATTAAGCCCAGCGATGGCGGTGCGCGTAGGCTACGATAACAAACTGCGGCGCGCCGCACCGGCTGGGGCGCGGGGGATTACAGGGATGTCCGCGGGGGTGGGTCTCAATGCCGCAGGCATACAACTGGATTATAGCGCGACAGTGGTAACAACAGCGGTGCTGCACCGCTTTGGAGTGCAGGTGGGTATGTAGAACCGATTGATCGTGGAGCACTCGATGAACACTCGCGGAGTTCGGTGGTTTCTTGCTGTAGCAATGGTTTGCAGTGTAGCCCTTGCGCAGGGGCAACTGCAGCAGCCGCCACAGCCGCAGATTATCAAGCCGAAGCTGTCGGTTGGGCTGGTTGCGTTCGCCATCAACCTCATCAACAGCGTGGAGATCCAGGGGCGTGAGGTGGATGCCTTTCTGGAGGTGCGCAAGGTGCTCACCGATGCTTTCGAGGCAGCTCAAAAGAGCAATCGCAGGGTGGATGAAGAGCTCACGCTGGAGTTCCAGCTGCCGGTGGCGCAGAATTTGGTGACGTTGCTGCAGCGGGCACGCATCACCGGTGCCGATGCCGATCGCTTCAAGCAGCTCATGGATGCAATCACAGCGGCTGCGCAACAGGCAGCTCCGCCTCAAGGAGGGCGATAGGCGCTTCTGTCCAGTGCTTCCGAAGGCGGGCAGCGCGGAGGTCTGCCCGCCTTTTTCGTCTTGCCCTGTCCCAGGGAGCCGAAAGGATGCTCCATGTTGGTGAGCATGACCGGATTCGGGCGCGCGGAGCAGACGCGCAACGGCATCACCGCCGTTGCCGAAGTCCGCAGCGTGAACAACCGCTACCTTGAGATCTCCTGTCGGCTGCCCCGACAGTTGAGTGCGCGCGAAGTAGAGGTGCGCCAGATGGTGCAGCGGTACATTGTGCGCGGCAGTGTTTCCGTCGTGCTGGAGGTCCGTGGGAGTGCGCCAGCAGAGCGGATGCTGCGGATGGATGTGGCGCGCACCTACTACAACGCCCTCAGCGAATTGGTGCGGCAGCTTGCGCTGGAGGATTCCCCACGGCTGGAGCACCTGTTGCGCTTTTCGGAGATCTTCGAAGCCGACGAGGGGTACGAGGAACTCCTCTGGGAGCCAGCGCGTGCGGCATTGGAGCAGGCGCTGCGACGGCTGCGGCAGATGCGTGTCGCCGAAGGGCGTAATCTGACGCAGGACATCCGCATGCGGCTGCGCACAGTGGAGCACCTTGTGCGTAAGATTGCCCGCCGGGGGCAGCAACGCATTCCGGAGCAGCAACACCGGCTCCGCGAACGGGTGCGTCAGCTACTGGAGAGCGAGCCCGATCCGCAGCGCCTCGCCATGGAGCTTGTGCTCCTTGCCGATCGGCTCGATATCACGGAGGAGTGCGTGCGGCTGCGTAGCCATGTGACGCTGGCGCGCCAACTGCTCCGCGCCCGCGAGCCAGCGGGACGCAAGCTCAACTTTTTGCTCCAGGAGATGCAGCGCGAAGCCAATACCATCGGGGCAAAAGCCGCCGATGCGCAGATCGCCCAGTGGGTTGTTCTGCTCAAAGAGGAGCTGGAGCGGATCCGCGAGCAGGTGCAAAACGTCGAGTAGAACCACAATGCCCAAGCAGCTCATCGTTATCTCTGCTCCCAGTGGGGCGGGGAAAACAACGGTTGCCCGCCACCTTCTGCAGCGCTTTCCGCAGCTTCGGTTCTCCGTTTCCGCTACCACGCGCCCCAAGCGTCCAGGGGAAGTCGATGGACGCGACTACTTCTTCTGGTCCCGCGAACAATTTGAGCAAGCCATTGCCCGTGGAGAATTGGTCGAGTACGAGGAAATCTTCGGGCAGCTCTACGGCACACTGCGTTCGCAGGTGGAGCAGGCGCTCAGCACTGGTGAATTTCTGCTGTTCGACATTGACGTCAAAGGAGCGCTTGCCCTGCGGCACGCCTATCCGGAGCAGACCTTCCTCATCTACGTTGCCCCGCCGAGCATCGAGGAATTGGAGCGCCGGCTGCGTCAACGCGGCACCGAGAGTGAGGAGCAGATTCAGCGTCGCCTGGAGCGAGCGGCGATGGAATTGCAGTTTCAAGACCACTTCGACGTGGTCATCCAAAACGAGCAACTGGAGCAGACGCTGGCGCGCGCCGAGCAGATTGTGGCGCAGCTTCTCCGCGGGGAGGTTCCAACTCCTGTGCCGTAGTCCGGAGCCGGGAGAGCACAGCTTCCATATCCGCCGGCAGTGGAGCTTCGCATTCGATCCAGTGCCGGGTAACGGGATGGAAGAAGCTCAGCCGGTATGCGTGGAGCGCTTGGCGCTGAAGGAGCTCCAAGCACTGCTGTGCGCATTGGCGCCAGCGTGGTTCGGTCAGGTTCGGAGGGAGCCGGTCGCCTCCGTAGAGCGGATCGCCCATGACGGGATTTCCCAGCCATTGGCAGTGGACGCGGATCTGGTGCGTGCGTCCGGTGTGAAGCCGCAGTGCCAGCACGGTGGCAATGGGGAAGCTCTCCAGCACGGTGTATTCGGTGCGTGAGGGCTTCCCGCCGGAAACCACGGCAAAGGCTTTCCGGTTGCGGGGGGAGCGCCCAATCGGAGCCTCAATGAAGCCATGGACTTCGGGGGGATGCCCCCAGACGATGGCGCGGTATTCGCGCTGGATTTGGCGCCGGGCAAGCTGCTCGGCAAGCCGAGCATGCAGAGCCGAATCCTTCGCCACCAGGAGAAGTCCCGAAGTGTCCTTATCCAGCCGATGGACGATGCCGGGGCGAACGGCATCGCTGGCGAAGATGGCGGCTTCCTCCTCCTGCTCCGGGTCGAACTCCACTGCAATGGGATGGCGCACACCCAAGTGGTAGAGCACGGCATTGACCACAGTACCCTGGCGGTGCCCGATGCCGGGATGGGTGGGCATCCCTGCGGGCTTGTTGAGGACCAGCAGGTATTCGTCTTCGTAGACGATGTCCAGCGGAATGGGTTCGGGCACAAGCTCCAGCGGAGGGAGTCGGAGCACGCGGCAGCAGATGATGTCGCCGGGATGCACCTTCTGGCTGGGCTTGGGGAGCTGCCCGTTGACGGTCACATCACCGGCGCGAATAGCCTCCTGCACCTTTGTGCGGCTGACGTGGGGCAGATGGCGGCTCAGCCAGACGTCGAGCCGCTCCGGGCGTTGCCCAGATGGCACTTGGAATTGGTACAGGTGCTCAACTCGCTGCTCCAGTTCGGCGCGCCGCATACGGTCTCAGGCGGTTCGACCGTGGCAGTGCTTGTACTTCTTGCCACTCCCGCACGGGCACGGGTCGTTGCGCCCAACTTTGGGGACCGTATTGACAACAGTTCGCACTTTCTGTGGGACGGTTCCAACAGCGGTGGCAGCAGTAGCGGTGGCACCGACGGCTGAAGGGGCTTCCGGATGTGAGAAGCGCAGCGCTGAGCTGGGCACGGTTGTGCGCGGACGCGGCACAAGCTCGGTTGCTCTGGGAGCAGCTGCAGTGGGCTGCTCCAGCACCGGCGGAAAGTACTTGAAGACAAAGTGCACGGCGTCACGGTTGATCTCGCGGATGAGCTGGACGAACATGCGGTATGCCTCGGCTTTGTACTCCAGGAGCGGGTCCTTCTGTCCATAGGCGCGCAGGTGGATCCCCTCGCGCAGCTCATCCATTGCACGCAGGTGTTCGCGCCACTTCTCATCGATGGTCATCAGGATGGCGAAGCGCTCCAACTGTGCCATGAACTCCGAACCCAGCAGCGCTTCCTTGCGCTGGTAGTATGCGCTGGCGGCTTGCAAGATGCGCTCCACGCATTCCTGCTGAGTCATGGAGGCGAACTCCTCCGGGCGGATGTCGAGCTCGCACAGCAGGGTAGCGCGGACGGTATTCTTCAAGCCCTCCAGGTCGTTTTCCGGATGGTACGTGTCGTACCATTCCTGAGCCAGCTCGCGGATGTACTGGAAGATCTCGCCCTTGAGCCGTTCGCCCATGAGGGCATGGCGGCGGCGGTCGTAGATGATTTCGCGCTGCTGGTTCATGACGTTATCGTATTCGAGCAGCCGCTTGCGGATGGCGAAGTTTTGCTCCTCGACCTTCTTCTGCGCCCGCTCGATGGCTTTGGTAATCATCGGGTGCTGGATGGGCTCGCCTTCGGGGACTTTGAGCTTCTGCATGATGGCGGCGATGCGCGGACCCCCGAAGAGGCGCAGCAGGTCATCCTCCAGCGAGACAAAGAACTGCGAGGTGCCGGGGTCGCCTTGGCGTCCGGAGCGTCCACGTAACTGGCGGTCAATGCGGCGGGCTTCGTGGCGTTCGGTGCCGATGACGGCAAGCCCACCGGCGGCGCGCACGTCGGGATCGAGCTTGATATCTGTGCCACGCCCTGCCATGTTGGTGGCGATGGTCACGGCCCCCTTGCGCCCGGCTTGGGCAATGATTTCGGCTTCGCGCTGGTGGTGCTTCGCGTTGAGTACGTTGTGCGGAATGCCCAGCCGGCGCAGCATCTTGCTGAGAATTTCGGACACCTCCACGCTGGTGGTGCCAACCAAGACGGCACGCCCGCGTTCGAGCTGCCGCTGAATCTCCTGGATGACGGCGTTGTACTTCTCGCGCTTGGTGCGGAAGACCAGGTCGTCCAAATCCTGTCGGATGACGGGCTTATTGGTGGGGATGACGACCACGTCGAGACCGTAAATCTTGTCGAACTCGGCGGCTTCCGTCTCCGCGGTGCCTGTCATGCCAGCAAGCTTGCGGTAGAGGCGGAAGTAGTTCTGGATGGTGATCGTCGCCAGCGTCTGCGTATCCTGCTCGACGGTGACCCCTTCTTTGGCTTCGATTGCCTGGTGCAGCCCGTCGGAATAGCGCCGCCCCTCGAGGATGCGTCCGGTGAACTCGTCAACGATTTTGACCTTGCCGTCTTGGACGACGTAGTCCACGTCGCGCTCGTAGAGGGAGTATGCCCGCAGAAGCTGGTTGATGATATGGACGCGTTCGCTGCGTTCGGCGTAAAGCCGGTAGAGCTCATCCTTGCGGCGCTGCTTCTCTTCGGGGGAGAGCTCGGGATTCTGCTCGATGATGCTCAGCTCAGTGCCGACGTCGGGGATGAGGAACATGTCAGGGTCTTCGCCAACCTGTGCCAGGAGTTGGCGCCCCTTTTCGGAGATGTCCACCTGGTGGGTCTTCTCGTCGATGGTGTAGTAGAGCTCCTCATCGAGCTCGTGCAGGTGGATACCCTGGTCGCGCAAGTAGTAGAGCTCGGTCTGCTGGAGAAGCTGCTTGGTATCGGCATCGGCTAAGAGCTTGAGCAGGCGCTTGTGTTTGGGGAAGCCGCGGTGGGCTTGGAGCAGCAGCTTACCAGCACGCTCCCGATCCTCCTTGGAAGAGGATTGCAGGAGGCGTTCGGCTTCAGCGACCAATTGGTTGACCAGGCGCGTCTGCGCTTCCACCAAGCGCTTGACGCGCGGGTTCATGCGCACGAACTCCTCGTTGCTGGAGATAACCGGACCGGAGATGATGAGCGGCGTGCGCGCTTCGTCGATGAGGATGGAATCGACCTCGTCCACGATGGCGTACCAGTGCTCGCGCTGGACGATATCGTTGGGGTCAATGACCATGTTATCGCGCAGGTAATCGAAGCCGAACTCGGAGTTGGTCCCGTATGTGATATCGCACTGGTACTGCCGTTTGCGCTCTTCGATGGACATTTGAGCCTGGATGCAGCCCACGCTCATGCCCAGCATCTCAAAGACGGGTCCCATCCACTGGGCATCGCGGCGGGCAAGGTAGTCGTTGACCGTGACCAGGTGGACTCCACGTCCGGGGAGGGCGTTCAGGTACAGGGGCATCACTGCCACGAGCGTTTTTCCTTCGCCAGTTGCCATTTCGGCGATCTTGCCCTGGTGCAGCACGATCGCCCCCATGAGCTGCACGTCGAAGGGCACCATGTCCCAGGTGACGGCGTGCCCGACGACCTGGTACGTATACTGGCGTTCGGCAAGGCGACGGCATGCTTCCTTGACAACGGCGTACGCCTGCGGTAGCAGCTCATCGAGCGTCTCTTGGATGACGCGGTACTCTTCGGCATCCAATCGCGCCAACTCGTCGTAGAGCTCCAGCCGCTGCTCGTAGGAGAGTTCTTCCGTGCGCAGCCGCTGGCGGAGCTCCTGAATGCGCTCCTGGTATGAGGAGGTCCGCTCCCGAAGGATAGAGCGGAAGAGATCGGTTTTTGCCCGCAGCTCCGCGTCGGTGAGGTGATGGAGCTGCTCGTATTCGCGGTTGATCGCTTCCACGATTGGGAGGAGCTGGCGGATGTCGCGTTCGCGCTTGGTCGGAAAGATCTTCTGCAACAGCTTCCACATCGGCAGACGGGCTCTTGTTCTGTGCCACAGCGCTGCTATAGACGCAGGAATAGCGGCGTTTGTGCGTCTGTAGAAGCTGCTTCAGCGGTGACGGGCAATGGAAGAGGAGCTGCTGCGCTTTTCGCCGGAGAATGTGCTGCGGCAGATGCAGACGGCAGAGCTGCGCCATGGGTACTATGTGCTGCGCTTCTACGTGGACGAACGCGGACTGCCTTCGGAGCAGCCCACAGGGCAGATTGGGGTCTTCTATCTCTCGCCTGCCGGAGGCATCCTACGCGATAGCAACTTCAACATTGTGCTGCACAGTGCTCGCTTTGACCGCTACCATCGGATGGGTTGGCGTTACCAAGCCGGGGAGGAATGATGCGCCGGGTCTACTTGGACCATAGCGCCACGACGCCGCTGGATCCGGAGGTGCTCGAAGCGATGCTCCCCTGGCTGCGGGAGCACTTTGGGAACGCCTCCTCGCTGCATGCCTGGGGACGGCGTGCCCGGGTTGCCGTCGAAGAGGCTCGTGAGGAGTTCGCTGCCCTCATCGGAGCGCACCCATCGGAGATCGTCTTCACCAGCGGGGGGACGGAAGCCAACAACGCTATCCTCAAGAGCTGTTGCCAAGAGTCTGGGCTGACCGATACGGTGGTCTACAGCGCGGTGGAACACCATGCGGTGATTCACCCAGCCGAAGCGCTGGCACGGCACGGAATCCGTACAGCGGTGCTACCGGTGGACTCTTGGGGAAGGGTTGAGCCCGAGAGTGTACGCCCGTGGAATCGCCCGCGGACGCTCATTTCTGTCATGCACGCCAATAACGAGACCGGCGTGATCGAGCCAATTCGGGCTATTCGGGATGCCGCACCGGATGCCTTGCTGCACACGGACGCTGTGCAATCCTTTGGCAAAATCCCCTTCCACGTTGGGCAGCTGGGGGTGGATTTTGCCACCTTCTCTGCCCACAAGATTCACGGTCCCAAGGGCATTGGAGCGATGTACATTCGGCGTGGGATCGACTTCAAAGCACATCAGCATGGCGGGGCACAGGAACGGAACCGGCGCGCTGGGACTGAGCCGGTTGCGCTCATCGTGGGCTTCCAAGTGGCTGCCCGCAGAGCCGTTGAGCAGTTGGAGCAGCGTGCCCGCCATATGGAGCGGCTCACACGGCTTTTGCGCCAGCTCTTGCGCGAGCGCATTCCGGGAGTGCTCTTCAATACGCCCGAGGAAGGTGCATTGCCGAACATTCTCAACATCACCTTCGCCGATGCTCACAAGCTTGATGGCGATGCGCTGATTCTGGGCATGGATTTATACGGCGTGGGGGTATCCAATGGCTCTGCCTGCTCTGCCGGCACGATGCAGCCCTCGCACGTCCTTCTGGCATTGGGGCGGACACCGGCGCAGGCGCGTGCAGCAATCCGCTTTTCCCTCTCGAAAGACACTACCGAAGACGATATCCGCTACGCCGTGGAAGCGCTCGAGCGCGTTCTGGCGCCAATGCGGGATTGAACGCGCGCGGACTCAGCGGCAGCGCTGCTGCAGCGCCGCAGTATAGCGCTGAGCGTGGGAGCGTACAAGCCCAAGCAATGGGGATAGTAGCCCTCGGTGGAGCCAACCTTTGGGGGCGAACTCGACGCGGTAATGGACTACCGTGGCGGCATCCGATATGGGCGATAGCCGCCATTCCCCGCGGTAGAAGTCGAAATCCCGCTGACTCAGGTCCTCAAACTGGATACGATGCGGTCGATACTCCCACACCCGCAGCAGAAGCCGGAGTTCCTTGAGAGGGATGCCGAAGAGATCGATCCGGAGCCGTTGCTGCACTATGACCACAGAGTCTCCCGAGCGCGATAGGATGCGGTTGCGCACGCTTTCTTCCCCTGGCAGCCAGGAGGGGTTCTCATACTGCGTCAGGCATCGCCATACCTGCTCTACCGGTGCTGCAACGAGCAGGCGCACCAAGAGGCGGTAGGTCCCATCGGGTAGCTCTTCAACGTGCAACGGAACTCCACCCTGAGGCTGGGCGCGAAGGGGAGCAAGAAGAAAGATGCACACAAGCGCAGAACAGAGCCCCCCTCGGGAGAATCCCCGATACTGGGACGTATACCCCGAGGGGAGCTGCCGTTTAGAAGCCCATCTGGACCGCTGCCCGAACACCGATGATGTTCTGCCGTTCTACACGGTTCCCAGCCGTTGCAATGATGCGCAGCTGATCCCACTGCTGGAGTAGGACGTATGCACCCACGTCCTTCTCAATTACTACGGGCATGTCCAGCCAGATGGGAACCTCGAACAGGAGTTTGAGGCGGTTTTCCAGGAAGCGGAAGGAGAGCATCGGGATGAGCTCGGCGATGGGCTTATCCCCGATGGGCTGGGGGAAGTCTCCGCTGATTCCGGCGCCCATAGCCGTATCGGGGCGGACAAAGGCGTAGCGGATTCCGCCAGTGAAGTTGTCGAAGTCAACAAGGGCGGCTACCCACGCGCCGAGCACGGAAAGCTCGCCGTAAGTGTTCTTGTACCGCGCCCACGCACCCTCAGCCTCCAGACGCAGTTGCAGTGGTTCCACAGGCACGGAGAGCATCCCATCGGCTCCAATGCCGAGCCCCTCGCCTGCTTCCAACGGGCGCCGGGCAATGTACGGATTCCAAACCGGCTGCAGCAGCAGCGGCTTATCCTTTGCCCGCACGTTGAGCACTGTGGAGTGCCCCGTCAGTACGTCCTTCAGGTACAGTGCGTTTGCGGCTATGCTCCAGCTTAGCTTCCCCGACGGAGCTGGGGCATGGGGGAAAAGGAAAGCGTTCGTTTTGAGCTCCCGGCTCCGTGCCCCGACTCGGAGTGCGATCATCGGGAGCATTTCGACAATCTCAGGCAGGAAGCGCTCGGGAACATCGCGCCCAACGCCGGTCTGCACGGCAAGAGCAAAGTCCACTATATCCCCGATGGTGCCGTGGAGTGCGCCGCCAACATCGCGCCCCAGCCCGATGAAGGTCCACAGAGGCGAGCGGTCAACAAAGTCCATATCGCGGTACTTCACCAGTTGCTCGCGCCCAAAGGGTACCTTGAACTGCCCCAGTCGGACGGAGATATCGGAGACGAAGGGAAGCTGGACGTCTCCATAGAAGTCCAGCAATGTGGCGTTCAAGCCCCATGTGGGGTTTGTGGAAGGCGAAAGGGGAATCTCAGCTTCCCGTCCCGTCAGCGTGAGTTCACTGTAGAGCGAGAGTCCTTTGTATTCGGCTTGTACCGAAAGTCGTGCCGTGCGCAGGAAGTGGAAGAGCTGTGTCTTGTGCCGATGCGGGTCATCCACGCGTTGGACCAACCACAGCGGTCGGATATGCCCGCCGAGCTGCACCTTTAGGTCCTCAGCTCCTGCGCGGAGGAGCCCTACCAGAGCGATGGCTGTGAGCAATGCAAGGCATCGCAGTGTCATTGGAGCACCCAATGGTTGTGGAACAAACTCACTTCACCATGCACACGATGTCGAAGTTGATCACAACGGTGTTGTCTACCTTCATAACCACCATGAAGGTGCGCGGCTTGATGCCAAAGTCGGTCATTTGCACCTTAGTCTGTCCCGTGATGCGGAGCCGATTGCCCGTCAATTGGTACGATGCTGAAATCTTGAGCAGGCGCTCGCGCCCGGCAACCTGCAGCCAGCCTTCGATAAGGATTGGAAGCTTGCCGTCCTGTGCCGGTTCGTTTCCGTACGACAGCTGCTTGAGCCGGAAGGTAATAGTTGGATGCTCACTTGCCTTGAGGTCCTGATACATGTTCTCGTCTAGCCCAGATTTGCCCGATTTGAGGGCACGGACAGGGATTTGTACAAGGGCGTCCACAAACTCGTAGCGCAGCGGGGAAGAGCTTGGTTGAACGCTTCCAGAGAGTGTAAACTCGGTCGCTGTAGCTGACCATGCATGGAGTGTGGAGTTGCCCTCAATCCAGAGCTTGCTCTCCGGCAACAACTGTAGCACTTGCTGCGCTGTTGCGGATACTGCTGCAATCAGCAACCACCCTGTCGTCCCTATGAATCCACGCTTGCCCATAGCGGTTTGGCATAGGTGGCGAATGCAAAGTTCGCTTAAGAAGCCGACCGGTTCAGTGAGGTAATTCAACTGCGGGGATGATATAGCTCAGTTTCCTGGCGGAGAACCGGTATCACCGCGCAATAGCACCAGTGCGGGGAGCAATAGGCTCTAGTCTGCTGCTTCACCGCCTTCCGCGCGAAGCCGCCCGAGCTCCTCCCAGATCGTCTCCATCACTCCCTCGTTCCAAATTCGCTTCCGACCGCTCTCTTCAGTGCCTGAAAACTCCCCTGCTTTGCTCTTGCTGGAAGCCCATGGTGGCTTCCTTCCGTCGCTCCTCCGCGGCGAGGAACCGCTCGCGATACCGGTGGGAGATCGAGCGATCGGCATCCGCCAGCCCCATCTCGATCATCTTGCGGTTCACGAAAAGCCGATTCGTCAGATAGAGATAAG
>Ga0197143_1000231_pt1 | contig 66195 bp, 80 predicted proteins | sample GBS70_MetaG_FD_148603 | JGI IMG/M metagenome (GOLD analysis project Ga0197143, IMG submission 148603) | Sediment microbial communities from Great Boiling Springs, Gerlach, Nevada, United States - GBS 70_MetaG | ecosystem: Environmental > Aquatic > Thermal springs > Hot (42-90C) > Sediment...
TCTAGGATTTGCCTGGTGGGTGCGGAAGGATTCGAACCCTCGACCCGCTGATTAAGAGTCAGCTGCTCTGCCAACTGAGCTACGCACCCACGCTGGTGGCGGCGGGTGGAATCGAACCACCGACGTAGCGGGTATGAGCCGCTTGCTCTACCTCTGAGCTACGCCGCCCTGCTACTAGCCCCTACGCTGCCCACCAACCGCGCACCTCACCCCTGCCAGCTAGTGCCAGCCAGCGGCACTCGGCTGGTGCCGGAGGTGGGATTTGAACCCACACGGGGGATGGCCCCAGAGGATTTTAAGTCCCCCGCGTCTGCCGTTCCGCCACTCCGGCGCCAAAACGCCCGGAAGCGGCCCGGACGCGGAAAGATATTAGCACCGCCGAAGGCTTACCGTCAACGAGGTGTCTGAACCCGATCACTAACCGACCAGCCGCTCTTCGGGGCCGCCCGGCCGACCCTGTCAGGGCACCGTCTTCCTCCCTTCCTCCATAAGCTGAACCCGGAATGGATGCGGCAAAGATGCAACTTCCGGAAGAAGAGCTGCTCTCCGCCCTGGAGGCCCAGCGGGCGGTGGGCGAATCCTTTCTCCACCCCGACCACCGGCCGCGGAACGTGGTGGGAATGGGGGTGGGGGTGAAGTGGACCGGCGGAGAGCCCACCGGGAGGCCCGCTCTGGTGGTGCTGGTGACGGAGAAGAAGGAGGAAGCGGAACTGGCGCCCCAGGATCTCGTGCCCCGGGAGCTGAACGGCGTGGAAACGGACGTCCTGGCCATAGGTCATCCCTGCGCCGGGATGATACCCCTGGCGGCCACGAGGGAGCTGGCCGTCCGCGTCCGCCCCGCGCGGGGTGGGTTCAGCGTGGGCCACTACCAGACCACCGCCGGAACCATGGCCACCGCAGTTTACGACCTCCTCCCCGAGGGCCGGGTCAGCCCGCCCCGGACGGGGATAGGCATGCCCCCCCGTTACTTCCTCCTCAGCAACAACCACGTCCTGGCCAACCAGAACGCAGCCCGGGCCGGCGATCCCATCCTGCAGCCCGGGCCGTACGATGGAGGGCACGATCCCGAGGACCGCATCGCCCGCCTGAGCCGGTTCGTTCCCCTCACCTTCTACCCCCCCACCCCCCTGCATCAGCACCAGAACCTGGTAGACGCTGCCCTGGCCGAAGGCGACTTTCCGCAGTTGGACCGGGAAATCTACTGGATCGGCCGGGTGCGGGGATGGAAACCCAAAAGCCGGGTGCAGGTGGGGATGTTGGTGCAGAAAACGGGCCGGACCACCGGCTACACGGTGGGAAGGATTACGGTGGTAAACGCTACGGTGGACGTGAGCTACGGCGCGGGAAAGGTGGCCCGCTTCCGGGAGCAGATCATCACTACTTCCATGTCGGCACCGGGGGATTCCGGCTCCCTCATCACCACCCTGGATAACGTAGCCGTGGGGCTCTTATTCGCCGGCTCTCCTCTCGCCACCATCGCCAACCAGATCGAGAACGTCCGCTCCCTCCTGCGGGTGGAGGTGGGGGAGGTGGTGGGCTAGGTCGAAACCAGCGCCCGCAACACCCGGGAAAGCTTGCGCACGTCATGGCGGACCAGCCCGCCCCGATTGACTAGATCGGCCGGGACCACCCGCACCCCCATCCCTTCCAGGTTCTCCACGTCCGGCTCCACCAGCTCCGCTCCCCGGGAGCGGTAGCGCTCCATCCGCTCCTCCCCCGGCCGGCCGACGTTCACCACCGCCCAGTCCGCCACCTCTTTCCCCACCTGCTCCCGGATGGCCCGGAGGTGGTCGGAGGCCCGGAACCCGTCCGTCTCCCCGGGCTGGGTCATGAGGTTGACCACCAGCACCTTGACCGCCCGGCTCCTGGAGATGGCCCCGGCAATGCCCGGAACGAGGAGGTTGGGAAGAATGCTGGTGAAGAGACTCCCCGGGCCCAGCACCAGGAGATCCGCCTTCTCTATGGCCTCGAGACAGCCGGGGGCAGGACAGGGATGGGGAGGGTCGAGGAAGACCCTCCTGATCCTCCTCCCCAGGCGGGAGATGGCCAGCTCCCCCAGCACCTTTTCCCCGCCTTCCAGCTCCGCCCCCACCACCACCGATTCCAGGGTGGAGGGCAGCACCTCCCCTTTCACCTTGAGGATCCTGGAGGCCGCCCGCAGGGCCTCCCGGAAGTCCCCCAGCACCTCGGAGAGAGCTACGATGAAGAGGTTGCCGAAGGCATGGCCCCTTAGCCCCCCCCGGTCGAAGCGGTACTGGAAGAGCCGCCGCATAAGGGGCTCGGCCTCGGAGAGGGCCACGAGACAGTTCCGGAGATCCCCCGGAGGAAGAACGCCCATCTCCCCCCGCAGCCGGCCGGAACTCCCCCCTTCATCGGTAACGGTGACGATGGCGGTGATGCGCTCCGTCCAGAACTTCACCCCCCGCAACACCACGGGAAGCCCCGTGCCGCCTCCCACCGCCACCACCCGGGGGGAACCCGGGCCCTGACCGGCCCCTCCCCGCTCCAGCCCCATGACTACTCCTCGCAGGCCCTCTCCAGATCCCGGTGCTCCACCGTCACCCGGTAGCCCAGCCGCCGCAGGAACCGGCCTAAGGCTTCGGCCAGCACCACCGACCGGTGCCGCCCCCCCGTGCAGCCCAAGGCGATGGTGAACTGGGACTTCCCTTCGGCCAGGTAGTGAGGGAGGAGGAAGCGGAGGAAGGACTTCATCCGCCGGAGAAAATCCCGGGCCGCCTCCATCTGAAGCACATAGCGCACCACCCGCCGGTCGGTCCCGGGAAGGGGCCGGAGCTCGGGCACGTAATGGGGGTTGGGGAGGAAGCGCACGTCCACCACGAGATCGGCGTCAAGAGGAAGTCCGAACTTGTAGCCGAAAGAGACGAGGTATAGAAAAAGAGGCTCCAGGGGCCGGGAGAAAAGATCGGCCAGCCTGCGCCGGAGGTCGGCCGGTCGCAGGTGGGTGGTGTCGAGCACGATATGGGCCCTGTCCCGCCAGGGCTCCAGCCTCCGCCTCTCCTCCGCCAGCCCCTCCGCCACCCGGCCCTCCGGAGCTAGGGGGTGCCTCCTCCGGGTCTCCTTGAACCGGCGAATCAGCACCTCATCCAGGGCATCGAGATAGACTATCCGGTAGCTTACTCCCATATCCTCCAGTTTCTGAAAGGCCTCCACCGCCCGGTCAAAGAGCTCTCCTCCCCGCACGTCCACCACCACCGCCACTCCCGGAGTCTCCCTCTCCCGGGGAAGGAGACGGGCGAAATCGGGGAGGAGGACCGAGGGGAGGTTGTCCACGCAGAAAAAGCCCAGATCCTCGAGGAAGTGGAGGGCGGAGGTCTTGCCCGCCCCGGAGAGGCCGGTGATGATCACGAATTCAGGCGGCATGATCCCTTCCCCGGCGAGCCGGGGGCGCAAGGGGAGTATAGCACACGGAATGCCGTATCCCCGAAGATGGCTCCATCTCTCCGCCCTCTCTACTCTAACCTCCAAATGGGCCAGGGCAGGTTAGCCCTTCCGAACATCGTCCATGGACCCGTACCAGAGCATGGGGATGCTCTAAAGCCCGAAGTACCCGGCGCATAAGGGGCCATCCGGGAAGCAAAGGATGGAAAGGGCAGATGAACCGGGTCACCGTGTTTTTAGCCTATCCCCTTCCTCTGGGAGAGGAAGGGAGCGCCAGCGTCTCCCCGGGAGGGAGGATCTATCGCCTGGAACTCCGGAGGGATCCCTCCCCGGGCCGGCTCCGGTTCGGACCGGAGACGGAGGTAGCCCGCCACCTGGGAGTGGAAGGCCGGTGGAGTTTCAGGGAACGCGACCCGCTTCCGGGGCTCCTCCCTCCCTCCTGTCGCCGGCTAGCTTTCTGGCTGGCGGCCAACTGCCTGGCCAGCCGCCCCCTCTCCCCGGGCCGCCTGGTGGAGCTCCTGGCCTCCACCGACCGGGAGGCCTCTTTTTTGAGCTCCCTGCTTCTCGGAGGCGCGGTCCGGGCGCGCCGCACCCCGGGGGGGCTTGAGGTGCGCTTCCGCCGTCTCCCCCCGTCCTTGGCCCTCTTCCGGGTCAGCCTGGAAGACCCCGGCACCGACCGGGGAAAGGAACTTCCCTGGCCCCCCCGCTCCCGCTTCGACCCTCTCACCCTCTCCCGGTGCTGGGGGGTGCCTCCTCCCCGCCCCTTTGCCTGGCTCGGCCGGAAATCCGTCCTCTACTGGCGGGAGGAGCCGGAAAAATCGAGTCCGGCTGAGGGGAACCGGGTTCTCCTCCCGCTTCGTCCCGGCCCGGCCGCCCGGGTGATGGTCCAGGCCGGCTGAGGTTCGGATCCGGCCGCCAGGAGTCCGCGCTGCATGACCCCCGGGGAAGAGGGGGAAAATTCCCCCGGAGGTGAGAGCCATGCCCCGCTTTTTCGACACCAGCCCGGCTACCTGGTGGTGGGTGGTGCTGCTCGCGGCCATAGTAGTGGTGGGAGTCCTCTGGTGGGCCCAGGTGGGAACAAGGCGCCGGGTGGGCCCCGGAGAGAAAGAAGGGGAGAACCGCTCTTAGACGGCCACCTCCTGGCGAAAGAGCGGGTGGTCCTTCACCCCTCTCCCCGCAGGTGGGCCAGAAGCTCGAGCGCCGCTCTCCGGCTCATCCCCGGGAGGGAGGCCAGCTCCTCGGGGCTGGCCCGGGAGATCTCCTCCAGGGACCGATAGCGGGAGAGAAGAGCTCTCCTCCGCCGAGGACCGATCCCTGGCACCTCCTCCAGAACGGAACTCAAGGAGTTCCTGCTCCTCAGCCGGCGGTGATAGCCCAGAGCGAAACGGTGGGCCTCGTCCCGCACCTTCTGCAGGAGGCGCAGGGCCGGGGAGCGGCCGGGCAGGACGAGGGGATCTCTCCGGCCGGGCACCGCTAGCCAGTCGCCGCTTTCCCCCTTGGCCAGCCCCACCACCTGGACAGGCGCATCCCCCAGGGCCTCCCGGGCCGCCGAGACCTGGCCGAATCCCCCGTCCACCAGGAGAAGCTCCGGCAAAGGCCACTCCGGATGCCCCAGCCGCCGGGTGACTCACCTCCCGCATCATGGCGTAGTCGTCCCTCTCCCCCGCCCGGCGGATACGGAAACGGCGGTAGAGGGAAGGGGCCGGCCTCCCCTCCAGGAACACCACCATCACCCCCACCGACTGCCCGCCGGCCAGGTGGGACATGTCGTACCCCTCGATCCTCCCCGGCGGTCCGGGAAGGCCCAGGAGAGCGGCCAGCTCGTCAAGGCCCGACTCTTCCTTCCCCTCGGCCTGCAAAAACTCCCGGGCGTTCTCCAGAGCCAACCTCATGAGTGCCGCCTCCTGCCCCCCGCGGGGGACCCGCACCCGTACCCTTCCTCCCCGCCTCCGGCTCAAGAACTCCTCCAGCTCCCCCTTCTCCTCCAGGGCGTAGGGCACCAGCACCCGGGGAGGTATCTCCGCCGCCCGGGCGTAAAACTGCTGGAGGAAGGCGGAGATCACCTCCTCCTCCGGGGCCCCCTCGGGGACGGCCAGGGGAAATGCCTCCCGGCCCACCAGGCGGCCTCCCCGGACGGCGAACACCTGAGCCACCCCCTCCCGGCCCCGGAAGGCCACGGCCAGGGCATCCAGGTCCACCGGGAAAGGGAAGACCACCCTCTGCCGCTCCACCACCTCCTCCAGGCTCCGCAGCCGGTCGCGGATCTCCGCCGCCCGCTCGAACTCCAGCCTCTCCGCTGCCTCCTCCATCTCCCGGCGCAGCCGGTCCAGGAGCTCCTCCTGCCGCCCTTCCAGAAAGGAGATCACCCCCCGGATGATGGAGGCATACCTCTCCGGGGAAACGAGCCCGGCGCAGGGTCCGGCACACCGCCCCACGAAGTAGTGGAGGCAGGGCCGCTCCCGGTGCTGGCGGAAGCGGGCCTCGCTGCAGGTGCGGAAGGGGAAGTGGCGGCGGAGAAGGCGCAGGGTTTCCTGGAGGGCCTGGGAGCGGGTGTAGGGGCCAAAGTAGCGGGCCCCGTCATCCCGTACCCCCCTGACCACCATCACCCGGGGCCAGGGATCCCCCACCGGTATGCGGAGGTAAGGGTAGTTCTTGTCGTCCCGCAGCCGGACGTTGTAGCGGGGCCGGTGCTCCTTGATGAGGTTGCACTCCAGAGCCAGAGCCTCTACCGGGGAGGCGGTGACCAGATAATCGAGGTCCCGGACTTCCCGCAGCAGGGCCGCTTGCCGGGGGGTGAGCTGGGCGGAGGGGCGCCAGTAGGAGCGCACCCGGTCCTGGAGGGAAGAGGCTTTCCCCACGTAGAGCACTTCCCCCCTCGCCCCCTTGAAGAGGTATACCCCGGGGCGGTCGGGAAGTCTCTCCAGCCTGGCCGCAAGAGGAGAGTCCGCTTTCTCGGCTAAATCCGGTGGCACCTGCTAAACTAGTTTACCGATGCACGACCTCTTGATCATCGGGGGTGGACCGGCGGGGCTGGGAGCGGCCATTTTCGGCTGCCGGAAGCACCTCCACACCGCGCTTCTCGAGAAAACCGACCACTTCGGAGGCCACCTCTGGCACAGCTACGGCTCGAAGCCGGTGCTGGACTACCCCGGCTTCCCGGAGGGCATCCTGGGCCGGGAGCTGGCTCGGAGGCTGGCCGAGCAGGCCCGGCGGGAAGGGGCGGAGATGCATCCCGGCCGTACCGTCAACCGGGTAGAGAAGAACGATCCCGGGTTCCGGGTCTACACCGCCGAGGGGGAGATCTTCGATGCTTTGTGCCTGGTGGTGGCCATCGGCACGGTGCCCCGGCGGCTGGGGATCCCCGGGGAGAGGGAGTTCACCGACCGGGGAGTCTACTACTGCTTCAATTCTCCCCATAACTTCCGGGACAGGAGGGCGGTGGTGGTGGGAGGGGGAAACTCGGCTTTGGAGGTGGCCCTGGGGCTCAAGGAGGTAGCCCGGGAAGTGACACTCGTCCACCGCAGTACCTTCCGGGCAGACGAGACCCTCCAGCACGAGTTCCTGCGCGCCGGCATCCCCTACCTCCTGGGATGGGTGCCGGAGGCCATCTCCGGAAACAGCCAGGGTCCGGAGAGCCTGGTCATCGCCAACCCCTCCACCGGGGAGCGGAGGGAGATTCCCCTCGACGCCCTCATCGTCTGCGCCGGGCTGGCTCCCTCCGCCGGCTACCTGGAGGACCTGGGACTCGGCTTCACCTCCCGGGGATACGTGGCGGTGAATCAGGACCAGGAGACCAGCGTTCCCGGGGTGCTGGCCGCAGGAGATATCACCGGGGGGGTGGCCCGGCTGGCCACGGCCATCGGCCAGGGGGTGACCGCCGCCCACACCGCCCACCGCTACATCCGCTCCCGACAGGGGGGCCGCGCCCCCGGATAGAACCGCCAACACTCCGGGAGAGAAGGGGGTACAGAGGACGATGGAGATGAGGGAAGAAACCAAGAAGGTACTGCTGGTGATCGCCCCGGAAAACTTCCGGGACGAGGAGTACCGGGAGCCCCGGGAGGTGCTGGAGGCAAGAGGATGGAAGGTGGAGGTAGCCTCCACCTCGCTCCGGGAGGCCCGGGGGATGCTGGGGATGACGGTGAAGCCGGACCTGCTCCTCGATCAGGCAGACGGCCGGGACTACGAGGCCGTAGTCTTCGTGGGGGGATCGGGTTCCTCCTGCTACTGGGACCACCCCGCGGCCCACGCCCTGGCTCGCCAGATGTATGAGGCGGGGAAGGTGGTGGGAGCCATCTGCATCGCCCCGGTGACCCTGGCCAACGCCGGGCTCCTGCGGGGCCGGCGGGCTACCTGCTGGCCGGAGGTGCAGGAGCGGCTGAAGAGCAAAGAAGCCCTCTATACCGGCAACCCGGTGGAGGTGGACGGCCGGGTGATCACCGGAAGCGGACCCCAGGCCGCCCGGGCCTTCGGGGAAGCCCTGGCCCGGGCCCTTGGCCAGGCGGCGCGGCCTTAAGGATTAGTAATCCTCTTCGTCAGCGAAGCGGAGAAGGATTTTGGAGTTTTCCATCTTCTCCAGAAGCGCCCGGGCCTCCTGCATGACCTCCCGGAAGGGGAGCTCGTCCTCGTAAGGCCGGAACTCCAGGCTGTAGTATATGCAGGACTCGTAGCAGCGCAGCGTTCCGCCCCGGGCCTGGGCCACGGGAAAGCGGAGCTCCACCTCCCGGGAGGGGATGACGCTCTCCACCAGCTCCCAGAGGTATTCGGCCACCGCGGGGATCTCCTCCGGGGGCGGAGATCCGAAGGCATAGCGCACCTCCAACTGGACCACCGCGTCCGGCTCGAACTCCTCGTGCCGGCAGGGCTCGTCGTCGGCGTGGTAGAGGAGGCAGGAGGCGGTGGGATGGACAGACTCCGCGGTGAGGATGGGGCTCCAGGAGAAGCTCATCTCCGCGTAGACCCGGTAGTTGGGCCGGTGGAAGTTGGTAGCGCAACGCAAAGAGAAGGTACGGTGGCAGGTGGCCCAGTCCACCGTCTCCGTAGCTGCCAGCACCTCAAGCTGTGCCGCCTCCGCTTCCTCCCGTAGGGAGCTCCGCACCTGCTCGTAAGTAAGCACTTCGCCCATGTCTTTATAACTCTTTTCCGGACCAGAGAAAAGCGGTACCCGTCAATTGGGCAAAAGGGGCCCGGACTCCGGAGGGGTCAGATTGGAGGGATAGGAGTATATATCGTAGTTGACCCGCAGGGCATGAAGCAGAGCCTCCGCGTCCACGTAGAAATGGCCGGACAGGACCTGGTTGGGGGACTCCACCCGGTAAGGCCAGCCGTTGACCAGGATGTAGTTGTCCCCGGGCTTCATCACCACCCGCTTGTGCCTGCGCCCCGTCAGGTGCTCCTCGTAGCCGTCGAGAACCAAAAACTTATAAAGAGGCTGGAACCCGTACTCGCTCTGGGGCATGTCCGGCGGCTCGGTGTGTATCTCCATCTTCAGGGCAGCGGCGATAGCCTCCACCGGCACCATCACCGCCTTCGTCTCCCTGTCCACATAAGGCTGAGCGTCGGGAAAGCAGACCGGCCGGTAATCTATCTTTACCCAGTAGACTCGGCTGGCCACGGCCCGGAACTCAGGCGGCACCTGGAACTCCTTCCCCGTGCGCGGACAGGCCTCGGTGGCCCCGCTCCCTCCGGGCGCGCCACCCCCGCTCACCGAAGCGGAAGTCCCCTGGGCCGCCGAAGTCGAGGCCGAACCCTGAGCTGCCGGATTTGAGGCCGGACCCTGAGCCGGGGCGGCCGTCTCCCTGCGGGGCAGAGGAGGCCAGCCGTAAAGAGCCAGGGCGAAAAAGCCCAGGGAGAGGGTGAAAAGCAAGGTAGCCGCGTAAATAGCCACTTTTCTCAACTCGTCCCTGCTCCTATCCGGGCTCCGCTTATTTAATCGTATCACGGGCCAGCCTTAAAATCTTCTGGGCGCCATGCACCGCTTTTTTGTGGATTCCCCGCTCCAGCCGGGATCGAAGGTGGTCTTCACCTCCCGGGCCGCCCGCCAGATGGCCCGGGTGCTCCGTCTTCGCCCCGGCGACCGGGTGGCGGCGGTGGGAAGCGGGGATCAGGAGGCGGTGGTGGTGCTGGAGGAAGTGGGAAGGAAAGGGGCCCGGGGCCGGGTGGAGGAAGTCCGGCGAAAAGACACGGAATCCTCCCTCCGCTTCTGGCTGGCGCAGGGGCTTCCCCGGGGGGAGAAGATGGCCTGGGTGGTGCAGAAGGCCACCGAACTGGGAGTAGAGAGAATCTTCCCGGTGCTGACCTCGCGCTCCGTGGCCCGCCCGGACCGGGAGGTCCTGGCCTCCCGGGTGCAGCGCTGGGAGGAGATAGCCCGGGAGGCGGCGGAGCAGGCGGGAAGAACCCGCATCCCCCGGGTGGAGGCTCCCGCCAGCCTGACCGAGGTGCTGGAGGAGTTGAAGAAGGCCTCGCTTTTCCTCATCCCCTGGGAAGAGGAAAGGGAGCAAAAGCTCCACCAGGCCCTCCGGGGAAGGCTGGCCCGGGGGACAGTGCTCTCCTTCCTGATCGGGCCGGAGGGAGGGCTCACCCGGGAAGAGGTGGAGAGCTGTCGCCGGGAAGGGGGGGTAACGGTGAGCCTGGGATCCCGCCTTCTGCGCACCGAAACAGCGGGGGCGGTGCTCATGGCCGCCGCGCTCTATGAAGCGGGAGAACTCTAAGGCCCGGGTCTCCTTCGCCACCCTGGGCTGCCGGGTGAACCAGTGGGACACCGACGCCCTGGCCACCCTCTTCCGCCGTTCCGGCTACCAGGTGGTACCCTTCGGCCAGCCGGCCGAGGTGTGCGTAATCAACACCTGTGCCGTTACCGGAGAAAGCGTGAGGCAGTCGCGCCAGCTCGCCCGCCGGGCCCGCCGCCTCCTGCCCGGAGCGGTGGTGGCCCTGGTGGGCTGCTATCCGGAGGCGGAGCGGGAGGAGGCAGAGGCTCTTCCCGAAGTGGACGTGATCTTAGGCACCAGGGAGCGAAGAGCACTTCTCCCGGCGGTGGAGGAAGCGCTGAGACGGAGGAAGGAAGCGCCCCGGCTCCTCTCCCCGGGGTCTCCCCGTCGCACTCGCCGGGGGGAGCCGTTCGAGGACCTTCCCCGGGAGGAGGTTTCAGGCCGCACCCGGGCGGTGATAAAGGTGCAGGAGGGCTGCGACGAGTTCTGCTCTTACTGCATCGTACCCCTGGCCCGGGGAGGAGAGCGGTCCCGACCGGTGGAGAGCATCGTCCGGGAGGCGGAGGAGCTGTCCCGCCGGGGCCACCGGGAGGTGGTGCTGGCCGGGACTCACCTTTCGGCCTACGGGCGGGACCTCGGGCGGGGGCCCGGCCTGGCCCAACTTCTTCTGGAACTGGAAAAGGTGGAGGGAGTGGAGAGGATCCGCCTTAGCTCCCTCGAGCCCTCGGCCCTGGAGGAGGACTTCTTCCAGCTCCTCCCCCGCCTCCGGAAGCTTTGCCCCCACTTTCACCTGCCCCTGCAGTCGGGATCCGACCGCATCCTGGGTCTCATGCGCCGCCGCTATTCCACCGAAAGGTTCCGGAATATAATCCACCGGCTAAGGGAGACCTTCCCCCACGCCGGGGTGAGCACGGACGTGATAGCCGGTTTTCCGGGCGAGGACGAGGACGATCACCGGCGAACGATGGAGTTCTGCCGGGAGATGGAGTTCTCCCACCTTCACGTGTTCCCCTTCTCCCCCCGCCGCCGGACCCTGGCCGCCCGTCTTCCCCGCCGGGTGCCCGAGGAGACGAAGAAGAGACGGGTGAGGGAGCTTTTGGAGCTGGGGGCCGAGCTCAGCCGCTCCTTCCGCCAAAAGCACGTGGGCCGCACCGTCTCCGTGCTGGTGGAGGGAGAAAGGGAGGGATGGCTGGAGGGGCTCTCCGCCGAAGGGCTGAGGGTCCACTTCCGGAACAGGGGGACCGAAGGGACAGAGACCAAGACGGTTAAACCCGGGGAGATAGTGGAGGTGAGGGTTTTGGGCCTCCGGGAGGACGGGGTGGAAGGGAGGCTTGAGGGTTGAGGCTTCTCCTCCTCTGCGGAGGCCGCTCGGGAGAGCACGAGATCTCCCTTCTTTCCGCCGCCTCGGTCTACGCCGCCCTGGACCGGAGGAGATTCGAGGTTCTGGTGGTGGGCATCACCCGGGAGGAGGGGCTCTGGCTACTCCTATCCTCGCCGGAGGATACCTTCCGCGAGGGGCTAAAAGCCTCCTCTGGCCAGCCGGTGGTGCTGGGGCGGGACAGAGATGGCCCTCTCCTCCTAAGCCTTGACGGCTCCTGGAGCGAGCGGGTGGAGGTGGCCTTCCCCCTCCTGCATGGCCCTAACGGGGAGGACGGAACCCTGCAGGGGCTTTTAGAAATGAGCGGCCTCCCCTACGTCGGCTGCGGGGTGCTTTCCTCCGCCCTGAGCATGGACAAGGGGATGGCCAAGGACGTGCTGGTCCGCCACGGCCTTCCGGTGGCCCCCTATCTCGTCTTTCGGAGCCGGGAGTGGGAGGAGGATCCGGAAGGAATCTCTACCCGGGTGGAGGTGGAGCTCGGCTACCCCGTCTTCGTCAAGCCCTGCAACCTCGGCTCCAGCGTGGGCATCTCCCGAGCCGGAGACCGGGAGGAACTCGGCCGGGCGGTGGCCGGAGCCGCCCTCTACGACCGGCGGATCATCGTAGAGCGGGCCATCCAGGCCCGGGAGATAGAGGTGAGCGTCCTGGGAAACGAGCTCCCCCTCACCTCAGTTCCCGGGGAGGTGGTGCCCCGGCGGGAGTTCTATGATTACGTGGCCAAATACCGGGACCCCTCCACCGGCCTTCTCATCCCCGCCCCCCTCACCCCCGAGGAGGCGGAGCGGGCCCGGGAGCTGGCCCGGGCCGCCTACCAGGCCCTGGACTGCGCGGGAATGGCCCGGGTGGACCTCTTCCTGGACCGGGAGAGCGGGAATCTATACATCAACGAGCTGAACACCATCCCCGGCTTCACTGCGGTGAGCATGTACCCTAAGCTCTGGGAGGCCTCGGGCCTCCCCTATCCGGAGTTGCTTTCCCGCCTGGTGGAACTGGCGCTGGAGAGGTGGCAGGAACGATCCCGCCTCCGCCTAACCCCCGGGGACTGAAGCCCATCGCGGCCCGGTCAAGCGGTCGAGAACCGGGCGGATAAAAAAGGGTATAATCTGCACTGAGCCATGGAAAACTGCGTCTTCTGCCGCATAGCCCGGGGAGAGATCCCCGCCCAGGTGGTCCATCAGGACGGGGAAATCCTGGTATTCAAGGACATCAACCCCAAAGCTCCCGTCCACCTCCTGATCATCCCCCGGGAGCACATCCCCTCCCTGGCCGAGGCCACCCCGGAGCACGAGCGGCTCCTGGGACGGCTTCTCCTCACCGCCCGGGAGGTGGCCCGGGCCCAGGGACTCCACCGGGGATACCGGCTGGTGAACAACTGCGGGGACGAAGGAGGCCAAACCGTCCCTCACCTCCACTTCCACCTCCTGGGAGGCCGCTTCCTGGGCTGGCCCCCGGGGTGAGGCCTACGGGCCGGAATACCATCCTCGTCAAGGGGGCCAGGCAGCATAACCTGAAGAACATTGACCTCGAAATCCCCCGGGACAGGCTGGTGGTGTTCACCGGGGTATCGGGGAGCGGCAAATCCAGCCTGGCCTTCGACACCCTCTATGCCGAGGGGCAGAGGCGGTACGTGGAGTCCCTCTCCGCCTATGCCCGGCAGTTCCTGGGCCTCATGGAGAAGCCGGACGTTGATTCTATCGAGGGCCTGTCCCCCGCGGTGTGCATAGACCAGAAAAGCGCCAGCCACAACCCCCGCTCCACCGTGGGCACGGTGACCGAGATCTACGACTACCTCCGCCTCCTCTTCGCCCGGGTGGGAACTCCCCACTGTCCCCGCTGCGACCGGCCCATCGCCTCTCAGACCGTGGACCAAATGGCCGACCAGCTCCTCTCCCGTCCCGAGGGAACGAGGATTTACATCCTGGCCCCCCGGGTGCGGGGAAAGAAGGGGGAGCACCAGCGGGTGCTGGAGGAGATCCGACAGGCGGGCTTCGTCCGGGTGCGGGTGGACGGGGAGTTCCGGGAGGCGGCCGAGGAGATCCAGCTCGACCGGCAGAAGAAGCACACCATCGAGATAGTGGTGGACCGGTTACGGGTGAGGCCCGAGGCCAGATCCCGCATCGTGGAGTCCCTGGAGACCGCGTTGCGCTGGGGGGAGGGGCTGGTGGTAGTCCTGGTCGAGGAGGAGGAAATCCTCTTCAGCCAGCACCTGGCCTGCCCCGACTGCGGGGTAAGCGTGGGCCAGCTTGAACCCCGCCTCTTCTCCTTCAATAGCCCCTACGGAGCCTGCCCCCGGTGCACGGGCATCGGGGTGAAGATGGAGGTGGATCCGGACCTGGTCATTCCCGACCGGCGGAAGTCGCTCCTGGAGGGAGCGGTGGCCCCCTGGTCGGGGGAGGGCCACAGCGACTACTTCCAACAGCTTCTCCTGGCCCTGGCCCGCCGCTACGGGGTGGACCCGGTTCGGCCGCTGGAGGAGGCGGGAGAGGATTTCCTCCGCGTTTTGCTCTACGGCACCGGGGGGGAGAAGATCTACTTTCGCTACCGGAACGTCTACGGTTACTACCGGGAAAGGGAGGTGGCCTTCGAAGGGGTCCTGGCCTACCTGGAGAGGCGCTACCGGGAGGCGGAGACCGATGCCGCCCGGGAGGAGGTGGAGCGGTACATGACCGCCCGGCCCTGTCCGGACTGCGGGGGGAAGAGGCTCCGGCCCGAGGCCCTGGCGGTGCGGGTGGGAGGAAAAAACATCGCCCAGGTCACCGCCCTGACGGCGGGCGAGATGCAGGAGTTCCTGGAAGGGCTCATCCTCTCCCCCCGGGAGAAGGCCATCGCCTCACCCATCCTGCGGGAAGTATCCTCCCGCCTCCGGTTCCTTTTGGATGTGGGGCTCGACTACCTCACCCTGGACCGGCCCACGGCCACCCTCTCCGGAGGGGAGGCCCAGAGGATCCGCCTGGCCACCCAGATAGGCTCGGGCCTGGTAGGGGTGCTTTACATCCTGGACGAGCCCTCCATCGGACTCCATCCCCGGGACACGGGCAAGCTGATAAAAACCCTTTTGCGTCTCCGGGATCTCGGCAATACGGTCATCGTGGTGGAACACGACGAGGAGACCATCCGGGCCGCCGACCACATCGTGGACATCGGCCCGGGAGCGGGGGAGCACGGGGGACGGGTAGTGGCCCAGGGAACGGTGGAGGAGGTGGCTCGCTGTCCGGGATCGGTGACCGGCGACTACCTCGCCGGCCGACGGCGCATACCCATCCCCTCCTCCCGCCGCTCTCCCCGGGGGTGGCTTACGGTGAAAGGAGCCAGGGAGCACAACCTGAAAAACCTGACCGTCCGCTTCCCCCTGGGGGTCTTCACCTGCGTCACCGGGGTCTCGGGGTCGGGGAAAAGCACCCTGGTGCAGGAGATCCTCTACAAGCGGCTGGCCCGGGAGCTGCACGGGGCCCGGGAGAAGCCGGGAGAGCACGACGACATCCTGGGGCTCGACCAGGTGAAAAAGGTGGTCAACGTGGACCAGTCCCCCATCGGCCGCACCCCCCGCTCCAACCCGGCCACCTATACTGGAGCCTTCGACCATATCCGGGAGGTTTTCGCCCTCACCCGGGAGGCCCGGGCCCGGGGCTACCGCCGAGGACGCTTTAGCTTCAACCTGCGGGGCGGAAGGTGCGAGGCCTGTCGGGGAGACGGGATGATTCGCATCGAGATGCACTTCCTCCCCGACGTCTACGTACCCTGCGAGGAGTGCGGGGGGAAGCGCTATAACCGGGAAACGCTGGAGGTCAGGTACAACGGCAAAAACATCGCCGAGGTCCTGGAGATGACGGTGGAAGAGGCGCTCGAGTTCTTCTCCCGCTGGCCGGCGGTGAGCCGGAAGCTGGAGACCCTGCGGGACGTGGGGCTTGGCTACATTCGCCTGGGACAGCCCGCCCCCACCTTATCCGGAGGGGAGGCTCAGAGGGTGAAGCTAGCCACCGAGCTCTCCCGCCGCTCCAACGGGGGAACGGTCTACATCCTGGACGAGCCCACCACCGGGCTACACCTAGCCGACGTGGAGAAGCTGCTCCAGGTCCTTCACCGGCTGGTGGACCAGGGGAACACGGTGGTGGTCATCGAACACCACCTGGACGTGATCCGAAACGCTGACTGGATCATAGATCTCGGCCCCGAGGGAGGAGAACGGGGGGGCCAGGTGGTGGCCGAGGGAACCCCGGAGGAGGTGGCCTCTCACCCCGGATCCTATACCGGTTTCTACCTGGCCCGGGGATACGGAGGGGTCAAAAGAGAAGCTCCCCTCCCTGCAGAAGAGGAAGAGGAGCAGGAGGCGGCGGCTCTCCCGGCGGGAAGATGACTTTCCCCCCGGTCCCTAGGCCTTCTGTAGGAACTCCTGAGGCACGGGATGGAAGTCCTGCCGGTTGGGCTCCTTCCAGAGAAAAACGCGCAGATCCTCCCCCTCCGGGATCTCCAGCCGCAGCCGGTGCTTGCCGTTGGGGCGAAGGTTCACGTGGATGAGGGCCGGGCTCAGGTTATAGACCTGATCCCCCACCTCCAGCGTCCCCCGGCCCAAAAGCATCTTGAATCCGTACTTCCCGTACGGTCCCCCCATGTCGTGGTTGATCGCCAAATAGCCTTCCCACACCATGTCCCCACACTCCCCTTTCTCTTTTTAAAAAAGCCTGACGCCAACTCCGAACTCCCCGCTCGAACCGCCGCCTAGAAAATCTCTTAACAAAAGAATCCTCTCTTGCCAAGAGCCAATACAGACAGGATAGGAATTTGGTGTCCATCTCCCGCAAAATCTCCGCAAATTGATATCCATACCATACCGCAGACTGATTACATTCAGGAGCGCGGGCTGACGTTTAACCGGGCCAGCGGCCAGAAGCGGAAAGATCCTCTATAATGGAAACCGCCCTGGGAAGCGGCGCGGTGGTGGCCGGAGCCCTTTTTCCCCATGCCCCCGTCCTGGTCCCCGAGGTAGGAAGGGGAGAGGAGGAACGGGTGGGCCAAACGCGTGCCGCTCTGGACCGGATGGTGGCCGATCTTCTGAGCCTCTTCCCCCAGCAGGCAGTGCTGGTGTCTCCTCACGGACCCCACTTCCCGGGAAAGACGGCTTTTCCCCATAAAGACCCCCTGGAGGGCGACCTCGCCTACTTCCGCGCTCCCGGGAGCCGGGTCTCCCTTCCCCTGGCTACAGCGCTCCTGAGCGCCCTGGAGGAGGAGGCCCGGGACACGGGCCTGGACCTCCTGCCCCTTCCCGGAGAGGAGCTGGAGTACGCCTCGGTGGTACCCCTCCTCTTCCTGGTGCGGGGAGGTGGAGCGCTGCCCCTTCTCGTGCTCTGGCCTTCCCTCGACCGGGAGCGCCTCTTCGAGCTGGGGGGCGCGGTGGCCCGGGCGGCGGAGAGGACAGGAAAGCGGACCGCCGTTCTCATCTCGGGCGACCTCTCCCACCGTCTGAAGCCCGATGCCCCGGCCGGCTATCACCCCCGGGCCCGGCTCTTCGACCGGGAGGTGACCCGAGCCCTGGAGCGGGGAGAGGCGGAGGCCCTTATGGCTCTGGACGAGGAGCTCCGGGAGCTGGCCGGGGAGGACGTGCTCCACGCCCTTCCGGTGATGCTGGGGGCCCTCGAGGGATGGGAGGTGGAGCCCAAACTATATTCCTACCAGGCCCCCTACGGGGTGGGATACGCGGTGGCTCTCTGGACGGCCCGCCAACCCCGGGAGGAGAGCGAACTCGTGCGGCTGGCCAGGCGCATCCTCCACCTCCGCCTGGGGGAAGGCAAAACCGAAGAGGAAATCCTTTCTCTTCTCCGGAGGGAGCTCCAGCCCCTCCCTCCCGCCCTCTCCCGGGAGGCAGGCTGCTTCGTCAGTCTCAAGCGCCGGGGGAAGCTCCGGGGATGCATGGGCTCCCTGGCTCCCCGAAACCTCCTGGAGAACCTGGTTTCCAGTGCCCTGAACGCCGCCGAGGAGGATTACCGCTTCCCACCGGTGGGACCGGAGGAGCTGGATCTCCTCACCGTCACCGTGGACGTCCTCGGAGCCTTCGAGCCGGTGAACTCGAAGGAGGACCTCGACCCCCGGGAATACGGGATTCTCGTGATCCAGGGCCAAAAAAGGGCCCTCCTCCTCCCCGACCTACCGGGGATCGAGACGCCCGAGGAGCAACTCCAGGCGGTCCTGCGCAAGGCCGGTCTTCCTCCGGACGCCCGGCCGGAGATCTACCGCTTCCGCACCGAGCGTCACCGCTAGACGATGGCCGAAGAGCGAACCCCCCTGAGGGAAGCAGAGTACTGGGAGAGGAATCCGGATGGCTCGGTCCGCTGCTTCCTCTGCCCCAAGGACTGCCGCATCGGGCCGGGGAAGGTGGGGTTCTGTGGGGTGCGGAGAAACGAGGACGGCACCCTCTATACCTTGAACTACGCCCGGGCCGCCGCTCTACACCTGGATCCGGTGGAGAAAAAGCCCCTTTTTCATTTCCACCCCGGGACCACCGTCCTCTCCGCCGGAGCCCCGGGCTGTAACCTGGCCTGCGCCTTCTGCCAGAACTGGGAGCTCTCCCAGGCCCGGAAAGAGGTGGCCAGCATGGGCTTCTCCCTTCCCCCTGAGGAGTTCGTCTCCCTGGCCCTCCGCTACCGGGAGGAGGGAAGGGCCTGCGTGGGTCTGGCCTACACCTACTCCGAGCCCACGGTCTGGTTCGAGTACGTCCGGGACACGGCCCGTCTGGCCCGGGCCAGAGGGCTCAAAAACGTGATGGTTACCAACGGCTTCATCTCTCCGGAGCCCCTGAAGGAACTCCTGGAACTCGTAGACGCCTTCAACGTGGACGTCAAGGGCATGGATCCCCGCTACTACACCCGCATCTGCCGGGGAAAACGGGACCCGGTGCTCCGGACGGTGGAAACGATCTACCAGGCGGGGAGGCACGTGGAGGTGACCAACCTTCTGGTCACCGGGGAGAACACGGGGGAAGAGGAGATAAAGAGCCTGGTGGACTGGCTCTCCGGGGTGAGCCCGGACCTCCCCCTCCACTTCTCCCGCTACTTCCCCGCCTACCGGATGACCAACCCCCCCACCCCTCTGGAAGTGCTGGATGGGGCTAGAGAGATAGCCCGCCAGAGGCTAAGATACGTATATCTGGGTAACACCTGGCGTCCGGGGGACGACGACACCCGGTGCCCGGGTTGCGGGGAGCTGCTCGTGGCCCGGGAGGGATACCGGATCCGCATCCTGGCGATGAAGGGAGAGCGGTGCGCCTCCTGTGGGGAAGAGATCTACGGGGAATGGGGGGGGTGAAGATCTCGTGTCCCGCTCGCCGGGCCGAAAAACGGGTGAAAATGCACAAAGGATGAAGGCTCGAGAAGGAGGACCAGGAAGCATGGGCCAGGGAATCCCGGGGGCAGGCCACTGATGAAAATAAGGGAAGAAAAGCTTCCTCTCCCCCGCCCCACCCCCCGCCACCTCCTCTGCCTCTCCCATCTCGGGGTGGAGGAGATCCTGGAGATCCTGGCCCTGGCGGAGGAGCTCAAATCCCAGGGCCGATCCCACGGCCCCCTACTGGCCGGGAGGTGCTTCGGCATGCTTTTCCGCAAGCCCTCCACCCGCACCCGGGTATCGTTTGCCGCCGCCTGTGCCCAGCTCGGCGCCCAGGCGGTGAGCCTGGATCCCGCCGAACTCCAGCTCTCCCGGGGGGAGACACTGGCCGACACCGCCCGGGTGCTCTCCCGCTACCTCGACGGGATTCTCATCCGCACCTTCGCCCAGGAGGAGGTGGAGGAGCTGGCCCGCCATTCCTCCATCCCGGTGATCAACGGCCTGACCGACGCCGTCCACCCCACTCAGGCACTGGCCGACCTCCTCACCATCCGGGAGGAGTTCGGCCGACTGAAAGGATTGACCCTGGCCTACGTGGGAGACGGGAACAACGTGGCCCACTCCCTCCTCCAGGCAGCAGGGAGGCTGGGGATGCACTTCCGGGGAGCCTTCCCCCCGGGCTACGAACCCCGTCCGGCTTACGTGGAGGAGGCCCTTCTGGCCGCCCGGCGCTCGGGGGGTAGCGTCACCCTAACCTCCTCTCCCCCGGAGGCGGTAGAAGGGGCGCACGTGGTCTACACCGACGTGTGGGCCAGCATGGGCCAGGAGAAGGATAGGGAGGAGCGGCTTGCCGCTTTCTGCGGTTTTCGGGTCACCCCGGAACTCCTGCAGCTCGCCCACCCGGAGGCCATCTTCCTCCACTGCCTGCCCGCCCATCGGGAGGAGGAGGTCTCCTCCGAAGTGCTGGACGGACCCCGCTCCCGGGTCTGGGAGCAGGCAGAAAACAGGCTGCATGTCTTTAAAGGAATTCTCCTCTGGGTGTCTAAAATATAAACCGATATGTTAGCTACTATCCATTCAAAAAATAAGATAGGGCTTTATCTTCCAAACTGCGCAGCACGGGCGGGAGAAACCAGCGGACGAGGGGAGAGATGGAGAAACAGGAGAAACACATCACGGGCAAGCTTCGGGAAGGCAGAAAGCGCATTACCAGCCAGCGTCTTGCAGTCATCCGCATATTTCTTGAAAACCTAGGGACTCATTTCACGGCGGAGGAGATCTTCCGCAAACTCCGGGAGGAGGGAAACCGGGGGGTGGGCCTGGCCACGGTCTACCGGACGGTGGACCTCCTGGCGGAGATGGGGGTGCTCCGGAAGCTGGACTTCGGGGAGGGCCGGGCCCGCTACGAGCTGGCGGGAGAGGGGATCCACCATCACCACCACCTCTCCTGCCGCTCCTGTGGCCGGGTCTTCGAGTTCGGCGAAGATCTCCTGGAGAGGCTGGAGAAGGAGGTCCAGCGCCGCACGGGGTTTTTGGTGCAGGACCACGAGGTGCGGCTCCTGGGCCTCTGCTCCCGCTGTCAGGAGAAGAGCCGGAAGAAAGAGGCCGAAGGCCAGGCCTGAGCGTCCCCGGGGAGGAAGACCCTCTCCAGGAAAAGTCCCCGCGCCGGGGCAGCGGGACCGCTCCGGTATCCCGGTGCCTGCTCTAGGATCTTTTGCACCGCTGGGGGCTCTAGCTTACCCTCCCCTACCCGGACGAGAGTGCCCACCATGAGCCGGGCCATGCGGTAGAGAAAGCCGTCCGCCTCCAGCACCACGCTCAGGAGAAACCCCTCCCTCTCCACCTCGGCGCGCAAGAGGTGGCGCACCGGGGAAGTGGGGGAGGAGCCCAAAGCCCGGAAGGCGGAGAAATCCCGCCTCCCGGGAAGGAGGCCGGCCGCCCGGCGCATGGCCTCGAGGTCCAGCGGCTGGGGAAGGTGCCAGGAGTAACGCCAGAGAAAAGGCGAGGGAGAAGGGTGGTTCCAGATCAGGTAGCGGTACACCTTGCTCCGGGCCTCCCGGCGGGGGTGGAAGGAGAGGGGCATCTCCCGGGCCTCGCGGACGGAGATGCTTTTCGGCAGCCGGGCGTTGAGGGCCGCCGGCCACTTCTCGACGGGCAAACGGAAAGAGGTGACAAAGGAAACCGCCTGATCCAGGGCGTGCACCCCGGCGTCGGTCCTTCCCGCCGCCCGGAGAAGAGGAACTTCCCCCGTAAGGGAGGAGATGGCCTCCTCGAGCCGGCCGGCGATGGTGGGAATCCCCGGCCGCTGCTTCTGGAAGCCGGCATAGCCGGTCCCGTCGTAGGCCAGCCGGAGGAGGATCTGGCGGAGCGTCTTCAGACCAGCTCTAAAAGGGCCAGAGGGGCCCCGTCTCCCCGGCGCCTCTCTAGCTTGGTCACCCGGGTGTATCCCCCCTGCCGGTCGGCGTAGCGGGGGGCGATCTGGTCGCAGAGCTTTTTGGCCACTCCTTCGTCCAGAAGCCAGCGCAAAATCTCCCGGCGGGCGTTGAGGTCTCCCCTCCGGGCCACGGTGATCAGCCTCTCCGCCAGGGAGCGCACCTCCCGGGCCTTGGCCTCGGTGGTCACTATCCTCTCCCGGTCGAAGAGGGAGGTGAGGAGGCTGCGAAAGAGCATCCGCCGGGCGTCCGTCCTCCGGCCCAGTTTGGCAGCCATCTCACTCCTCCTCCGGGGGCTGGAGGGAGAGACCCAGGCGGGCCAGCTTCTCCTCTACTTCCTCCAGCGATTTTTTACCCAGGTTGCGGATCTTCTCTATCTCGTGATGGGGCTTGGAAACCAGATCCCCCACTGTATTGATGCCTCCCCGCTTAAGGCAGTTGTAAGCCCGCTGGGAGAGATCCAACTCCTCTATGGTCATCTCTAGAAGCCGGTTTCGCCTCTCCTCCCCCTCCGGATCCCTGCCCCCCTCGGCTCCCACTACTCCGTCGCCCAGGTCGTAGAAGAGCTCAAGGTACTGAGTGAGGATACGGGCCGCCTGGCTTAAGGCCTCGTGGGCCTTGACCGCTCCGTTGGTCCACACCTCCAGGATAAGCCGGTCGTAGTTGGTGATGTACCCTACCCGGGTGGCCTCCACCTGGTAGTTCACCCGGTGCACTGGGGTGAAGATGGAGTCTATGGGGATGATCCCGATGGGCTGGTTGGGCCTCTTGTTCCTCTCCGCCGGAACGTAGCCGAAACCCCGCTCCACCGTCATCTCCATGCGTAGCCTTCCACCCTCCTCCAGGGTGGCGATGTGGTGCTCGGGATTGACCACCTCCGCGTCCTGGGTGGCCACGATATCCCCGGCCCGCACCTCCCGCGGCCCCTGGGCCTCCAGCCGGAATACCTGGGGCTCGTCGGAATGCATGCGGATGGCCACTCCCTTCAGGTTGAGGATGATGTCGGTGACCTCCTCCACCACCCCGGGAAGAGTGCTGAACTCGTGCAACACCCCGTCTATGCGCACGGTGGTTATGGCCGCCCCGGGGATGGAAGAGAGGAGCACCCGGCGCAGGGAGTTGCCCAGGGTAATCCCGTACCCCCGCTCCAGCGGCTCCACCACGAATTTGCCGTAATCCCCCCGCGGGGAGGCCCCCGCCATCCTGACCGTGGGCACCGCTTTCTCCGTCACCAGAAGCAACGCTCCCTCTTCCCCTCCTTACCGGGCATAATACTCCACTATCAACTGCTCCCGGATGGGGGAGTCTATCTCCTCCCTCTCCGGAAGCCGGACCACCCGGGCCCGCATCCGCTCCCGGTCCACCACCTCCAGCCAGGCCGGAGGAACCCGGTCCCGGGCCAGCTCGCGCAACTCCTGGAATCGGGGAAGGCGCAGAGAATTCTCCCGGACGCCGATCTCCTCCCCCGGGCGCACGAGGTAAGAGGGTATGTCCACCCGGCGGCCATTGACCTCGATGTGACCGTGGCGCACTACCTGCCGGGCCTCGGCCCGGGAGGAGGCGAACCCCAGCCGGTAGACCACGTTGTCCAGGCGCCTTTCCAGCAACCGGAGCAGCGTCTCCCCGGTCACCCCCCGCGCCTTCTGGGCCAGCTCCACGTAGCGACGGAACTGCCTTTCCAGCACCCCGTATATCCTCCGGGCCTTTTGCTTCTCCCGGAGGTGGAGGCCGTACTCCGAGAGCTTCTGTCTCCCCTGGCCGTGCTGCCCCGGAGGATAGCCCCGCCGGTCGAAGGCACACTTGGGAGTGTAGCACCTCTCTCCCTTGAGGAAGAGCTTCTGTCCCTCCCGCCGGCAAAGCCGGCACACCGGATCCCGGTACTTGGCCATACTATACCCTCCGCCTCTTGGGGGGGCGGCAGCCGTTGTGGGGAACCGGGGTGACGTCCTTTATGGACAGTATCTCCAGCCCTGAGGCCTGCAGGGAGCGGATGGCCGCCTCTCGGCCCGACCCCGGTCCCTTTACCCGGACATCCACCTGCCTCACCCCGTGCTCCATGGCCTGCTTGGCCGCTATCTCCGCCGCCAACTGGGCGGCATAGGGAGTCCCCTTTTTCGAGCCCTTGAACCCCGCTATCCCCGCGCTGCCCCAAGCCAGGGTGTTGCCCCGGGGGTCAGTGATGTTGACGATGGTGTTGTTGAAGGTGGAGTGGATGTGGGCTATGGCCCTTTCCACCTGCTTCCGCTCCTTCTTCCGGATCCGCGGGGCCCGCCTTCTAACTGCCATGCTCTACCCCCCTCAAACCGGCCTCTTTTTCTTCGTGCCCACCGTGCGCCGCGGACCCTTGCGCGTCCGGGCGTTGGTCCTGGTCCTCTGCCCCCGCACGGGAAGCCCCCGCCGGTGCCTCAGTCCCCGGTAGGAGCCGATGTCCATCAGCCGGCGGATGTTCATCTGCACCTCGGCCCGAAGCTCCCCTTCCACCTTGTAGTTCCGGTCTATGTACTCCCGGAGCCGGGAAACCTCCTCCTCCCGGAGATCCCCCACCCGCACCGCCGGGTCTATCCCCGTGGCGGCCAGGGCTTCCCGGGCCCGGGTCCACCCTATCCCATAGATGAGGGTGAGAGCGTAATCAATCCGCTTGTCCTTGGGCAGATCCACTCCCGCTATCCTGGCCATGCTATCTCCCCTGCCGCTGCTTGTGCTTGGGGTTTTCGCAGATCACGTATACCCGCCCCTCCCGCCTCACTATGCGGCACTTGTCGCAGATGCGCTTGACCGAAGGCCTGACCTTCATGCCGTTCCCCTCCTAAGACTTGAGGCGGTAAGTGATCCGACCCCTGGTCAGATCGTAGGGACTGAGCTCCACCGTGACCCGGTCCCCAGGAAGGATGCGGATGAAATGCATCCTTATCTTGCCCGAAACATGGGCCAGCACCCGGTGGCCATTCTCCAGCTCCACCCGGAACATCCCGTTGGGGAGAGCTTCCACCACTGTGCCCTGAACTTCTATGCTATCTTTTTCGGCCAGACCTTTCAACCCCCATCTCGGCCAGAGCCTTACGCAATTCCTGATTGGTGACCTTTCCCTGTCTCACCCGCTCCCGCACCTCCGCGTCCAGCAACTGATTATAAAGCTGCAGGTGCCGGACATTCTTCTTCTTGGGTCTCTCCACCCGGCGCCAGGATCCGTCCGCCACCAGAACATAGCGCTCGTCCAGGACCCGGTACACCACGTAAACCCTGCCCCGGTCCCGGCCGGCTCGGGAGATCACCGTCTGCCCGGGCTCGAAGATCATCGGGTGAGGATCTCCGGCCCCTCCTCGGTGATGGCCACCGTATGTTCGAAGTGGGCGGAAAGGCTCCCGTCCAGGGTCCTCACCGTCCACCCGTCGTCATCCACCCGGATCTCCGGACGGCCGGCGTTGACCATGGGCTCGATGGCCACCACCAAACCGGGGGCGAGGAGCTCCCCCTCCCCCGGAAGCCCGTAGTTGGGGACCTGAGGGTCTTCGTGGGGATATCTCCCCACCCCGTGGCCCACAAACTCCCGCACCACGGAAAAACCGTGCTCCTCTACAAAGCTCTGGATGGCGTAGGATATGTCGCCCACCCGGTTTCCGGGGACGGCCCTCTCGATACCCCGGTAGAGCGCCTCCCGGGTGACCCGGATCAGCTTCTCCGCCTGGGGCGAGACCCGGCCCACGGGAAAGGTGGCCGCCCCGTCGCCCACGTAACCCCGGTAGGTAACCCCCAGATCTATACTCACGAGATCCCCCTCCTCCAGCACCCGGGCTCCGGGAAGGCCGTGGACCACCTCGTCGTTCACCGATATGCAGGTGGAATGCCGGTAAACCCGGCCTATGTGCTTGGGCCGGTAGCCCTTGAAGGTGGGGATCCCCCCCTCTCTCCTTATGAACTCTTCCGCCAGCCGGTCCAGCTCCGCCGTGGTCACCCCCGGCTTCACCCTCTCCCCCAGGTACTCAAGACAGGCGGCCAGGATCCTGCCCGCTTCCCGGATGAGCCTTATCTCCCTCCGCGTCTTATACAGGATCAAGGGATAGGGCAGCCAGGATCCGCGAGGAAACCTCATCCGGATCGCCGAGGCCGTCCACCCGAATGAGCTTCCCCCGGCCCTCGTAGAACTCCACGAGCGGCGAGGTCTCCTCCCGGTACACCCGGATCCGCCGCCTGACCACTTCCTCCCGGTCGTCCTCCCGCTCCAGCAGCTCCCCGCCGCAGGAGCATCTTCCCCCTGGAGGGGGCTGGAAGCGGAGGTGGTAGTTCCGGCCGCACACCGCACACACCCGGCGCCCGCTCAATCTCTCCACCAGCTCCTCCTCGGGCACCTCTAGAAGAAGGGCGGCGTCCAGCTCCTCCCCCCTCCGGCGGAGGATCTCCTCCAGGGCCCGGGCCTGGGCCAGGTTGCGGGGGAAGCCGTCCAGGACGAACCCCCGACCGTCCATCTTCTCCGCCACCATGGAGACAGTGATCTCGTCGGGGACCAGAAGGCCCCGCTCCAGGTACTCCCGGGCCTTCCTCCCCAGAGGGGTTTCCTGGGAGACGTGCCACCGGAAGAGGTCTCCCGTGCTCACATGCGGCACCCCCAGCCGGAGGGCCAGCACCCTGGCCTGGGTGCCCTTTCCTGCTCCCGGGGGCCCGAGCAGCACCACCCGACGCTTCACTTCAAAAACCCTTGATACTGACGCATCAGGAGATGGGCCTCCATCTGCTTCATGGTTTCCAGAGACACCCCCACCACGATGAGCAGAGCCGTCCCCCCGAAGAAGAGGTTGGGTATGTTGGTCAGCCGCCCGAAAAAAGCGGGGAGGACGGCTATCAGAGCCAGAAACAAAGCCCCCACGAAGGTGACCCGGTAGAGCACCCGGGAGAGGTACTGGGCGGTGGGCTTGCCCGGCCGGAGGCCGGGAATGAATCCTCCCCACTTCTTTATGTTCTCCGCCACGTCGTTGGGGTTGAAGACCACCCCGGTGTAGAAGAAGGTGAAGAGGATGATCAAAAAGGCGTAGAGGAACACATAGAGGGGAGCGCCGAAGCTCATGGCCCCGGCGAAGGCACGGGCCCAAGGATGGTTGATGAACCCGGCCACCGTCTGGGGGAAGGCCAGGATGGAGGCGGCGAAGATGATGGGAATCACCCCCGCCTGGCTGACCCGCACCGGGATGTGGGTGGTCTGGCCCCCGTACACCCGGCGCCCCACCACCCGCTTGGCGTACTGGACCGGGATGCGCCTCTGTCCTTCGTGGCCGGCCACCACTAGGGCGATGACCAGAAGGCCCAGCGCCACCAGGACCGCCAGGTTGAAGGCGCTTATCCTCCCTCCCTCCAAATAAGCCCAGAGCTTGGCCGCCCCGGAGGGAAGCCGGGAGACGATGCTGGCGAAAACAAGAAGCGATATCCCGTTGCCCAAGCCTTTTTCCGTGATCTGCTCCCCGATCCACATGAGGAACAGGGTTCCCGCGGTCAGGGCAATGACGATCACCAGGATGGAGCCCAAGCCTCCTCCTCCCAGGAGCGCCCCCTGGCTGCGAAGAAAGAAAGCCACCCCCAGGGCCTGGATGGCTCCCAGGACCACCGTGCCGTAGCGGGTGTACTCGGTGAGCTTCTTTCGCCCCTCCTCCCCTTCCTTGGCCAGCCGTTCAAAGGTAGGGACCACCAGGGTGAGGAGCTGCATGATGATGGAGGCGTTGATGTAAGGGTAGATGCTCATGGCGAAGACGGTGAAGGCCCGGAGCGCTCCACCGGAGAAAACGTCTAAAAGGGCGAAGAGGTTTCCCTGCTCGAAGAGGGCTTCGATCACCCGGGGATCCACCCCCGGCACGGGGACATGGGCCCCCAGGCGAAAGACGGCGAACATGAGGACGGTAAAAAGGATCCTCTGCCGGAGATCGGGAAGCTTCAGGGCCTTGCCTACTACCTCAGTGACCTGAGCCACCGATGACCTCGGCCTTCCCTCCCCGGGCCTCTATCTCCTCCCGGGCCCGGCGGGAGAAGGCGTGGGCCCGGACCAGGAGCCGGCGTTCCAGCCGACCCTCGCCCAGTACCTTAAGGCCTTCTTTTAGGTCCCTTACCAGGCCTCTCTCCAGAAGCAGCTCCGGGGTGACCTCCGTACCGTCCGGGAAGACGTTCAACTCCCTCACGTTCACCCACGACCACTTCCGGCGGAACCGGGCGTTGTTGAATCCCCGCCGGGGCAGCCTGCGGATGAGGGGCATCTGTCCCCCCTCGAACCCCGGCCCCTTCCCCCCCCCGGAACGGGAAAGCTGGCCCTTGTGCCCCCGGGTGGCCGTCTTGCCGTGACCCGATCCCGGCCCCCGCCCCACCCGCTTGGGCCGCTTCCTCCTGGTGCCGGGGCGCAGTTCATGCAAACCGGGCACGCTAGCTCCCCGCCTCCAGGGCCAGCTTGCGGGCCAGCTTTCTGCCCAGCACTTCCTCCACCGTCCTGCCCCGGAGGCGGGCCACCTCCTCCGGCCCCCGGAGCTGGCGCAGGCCCTCCAGGGTGGCCCACACCACGTTGATGGGGTTTTTGGACCCCAGGGACTTGGTAAGGATATCCTTAATCCCGGCCAGCTCCACTACCGCCCGGACGGGGGCACTGGCGATAATCCCTGTCCCCGGAGCCGCCGGGCGCAGAAGAACCAGGCTGGGCCCGAAGTGGCCCCGGACCTCGTGGGGTATAGTGGTTCCCACCCGGGGCACCCGGACCAGGTTCTTCTTGGCCCGCTGGATCCCCTTGCGGATGGCATCGGGTATCTCCGCCGCCTTGCCCATGGCTGCCCCCACTACCCCGTTTCCATCGCCGATCACCACGAGAGCGGTGAAACGGAAGCGGCGGCCTCCCTGCACGGTCTTGGAGACCCGCTTTATGGACACCACCCGCTCCTCGAGCTGCAGTTCCTCCGGATTCAGCTCCAGCTCCTGCAACCTAAAACTCCAGCCCTCCTTCCCGGGCCCCCTCGGCCAGGGCCTTCACCCGACCGTGATAGAGATAGCCACCGCGGTCAAAGGCCACCCGGAGGATCCCCTTCTCCCGCGCCCTCCGGGCCAGGAGCCGCCCCACCTCCCGGGCCAGCTCCGTCTTGCCCCCCCCGGCGGCCGCCTTCTCCCGCACCTCGGGATCGAGGGAAGAAGCCGCGGCCAGGGTATGGCCCTGGAGATCGTCCACTATCTGTCCGTAGATGTGCTTGGAGCTGCGGAAGACGCTCAGCCGGAGCCTCTCCGGGGTGCCAAAGACCTTCTTCCGCACCCGGAGGTGACGCCTTCTCCTCCGCTCCTCCTTATCCCGAGTGATCACTTCCGGCCCGCCTTTCCGGCTTTCCGCCGCACCTTCTCCCCGGCATAGCGGATGCCCTTGCCGAGGTAGGGCTCCACCTTCCGGAGGCTTCTTATCTGGGCCGCCACCTGGCCCACCAGCTGCTTGGAGGCCCCCCGCACCACCACGGTATTGGGGTTGGGCACCTCGAGCTCGATGCCCGGAGGAGGTTCCACCTCCACGGGCTGGAAATACCCCAGGCTCAGCACCAGTTTGCGGCCGGACCTGGCCGCCCGGTAGCCGGTGCCGTGGATCTCCAGGGTCTTCTCAAACCCGCGGGACACCCCTTCCACCATGTTGGCCAGAAGCGCCCGGGTGAGCCCGTGCAGGGCTCTCTGCCTCTTCTCGTCATCCCGGCGGCGCACCAGGATCCTGCCGTCCTCCAGGGTGACCGATATCCCCTCGGGGATCCGCTCCTCGAGTTCGCCCTTCGGGCCTTTGACCCTCACCGTGTCTCCTTCCACGGAAACGGTCACTTCTGCCGGCAGCGAAATGGGCTTTTTCCCTATCCGCGACACGGTTCCCACCTCACCAAATGCGGAAGAGAACCTCCCCGCCCACCCCGAGCCGGCGGGCCTCCCGGTCGGTCATGATCCCCCGGGAGGTGGAGAGCACCGCCGTACCCAGACCCGCCAGGACCCGCGGTACCTCCTTGGCGCCGCAGTAGACCCGGCGGCCGGGTCTGGAAACTCTCTCCACTCCCCGGATGACCCTCTTCCGGTTCTCCCCGTACTTCAGGGTAAGACGCAGGACCTCCCGGGAACCATCCCGGACCACCTGCCAGTCCTGAATGTATCCCTCCCGCTTCAGGATCTCGGCAATCTCCCTCTTGATGCGGGAAAGGGGCACATCCACCGTCTCCCGATACACCACGTTGGCGTTTCGGATTCTGGTCAGCATGTCCGCTATGGGGTCGGTCAGCACTTCATCCTCCTCCTACCAACTGGCCTTCCGCACCCCGGGGATCTCCCCCTGGTGGGCGAGACGCCGGAAGCAGAACCGGCAGAGGTCAAACCTCCGGATATAGGCCCGGGGTCGGCCGCAGAGGCGGCACCGGTTGCGAACCCGCACCGCGTACTTGGGCTTCCGCTTGGCCTTCTCGATCTGGGCCTTCCTGGCCATCAGCCTCTCCCCCGGAAAGGACAGCCCAAAAGCCGGAGCAGCTCCCGGGCCTCCTCGTCCGTCTCGGCCGTGGTGACGATGGTCACGTCCATACCCCGGATACGGTCCACCTTGTCGTACTCGATCTCCGGGAAGACGATCTGCTCCCGCAAGCCCAGGGAATAGTTGCCCCGGCCGTCGAAGGAATCGGGATTGAGCCCCCGGAAGTCCCGTACCCGGGGCAGAGCCAGGAAGAAGAGCCGCTCGAGGAAGCTGTACATCCTCCTCCCCCGCAGGGTAACCCGCAGGCCCACCGGCATCCCCTTTCGCACCTTGAAGGCGGCCACCGACTTCCGGGCCCGGCGCACCTGGGGCTGCTGGCCGGTTATGGCCCGCAGGTCCTGGATGGCTCCCTCGAGAGCCTTGGCGTCCTGGGTCACCTCCCCCACCCCCATGTTGACCACCACCTTCTCCACCCGGGGAACGGCCAGAGGGTTGGGGTAACCGAACTTCCTCTGCATCTCCGCCACCACTTCCCGGCGATACTTTTCCAAGAGCGTAGGCTCAGCCATCAATCATCTCCCCGCATCTTTTGCAGTAGCGAAGGCTTCTTTCTCCCACCTTTTTCCTCCCCGTGCGGGTGGGGCGGTTGCAGCTCCGGCACACGAGCTGGACCCGGCAAGCGGGTATGGGGGCCTCCTGGGAGATGATGCCCGCCTGCATCACCTTGGGACCGGGGCGCTGGTGCTTTTTCACTATGTTCACTCCCTCCACCACCACCCGGCCCTCCCGGGGCAGGGAGCGGATGATCCGGCCCCGCTTCCCCCGGTCCTTGCCGCTCAAAACTACCACCGTGTCCCCCGTGCGCACGTGCACGGGTCAGAGCACCTCCGGGGCGAGGGAGACGATGCGCATGAACTCCCGGTCCCGGAGTTCCCGGGCCACCGGCCCGAATATGCGGGTCCCCCGGGGTTCCCTCGCCTCCCTCAGGATCACCGCCGCGTTGTCGTCGAAGCGGACAGCGGTGCCGTCCGGTCGGCGAACGGGTTTTTTTGTGCGCACGATCACCGCCCGGACCACATCGCCCTCCTTCACCATGCCCCCGGGACTGGCCTCCTTCACCGAGCAGACCACCACGTCTCCCACCCGGGCATAACGCCGGTTGCTGGCCCCCAACACCCGGATGACCATGAGCTCCCGGGCTCCGGTGTTGTCGGCCACGTTAAGGCGGGTGTGCACCTGGATCACGAGAGAATCTCCACCACCCTCCACCTCTTCTCCCGGGAGAGGGGGCGGGTCTCCTCGATGCGCACGAGGTCCCCTACCCGGCAACGGTTTTCCTCGTCGTGGGCCTTGTACTTCTTGGTGCGGCGGAACTTCTTCCCGTAGAGGGGATGGGTCTTCATCCGCTCCACGGCCACCACCACCGTCTTGTCCATCCGGTCGCTTACCACCCGGCCCACCAGGCGCTGCCTCTTGGCCTTCATGGACGCATCCCCTTCTCCCTGAGTACCGTCTTCAGCCGCGCTATCTCCCGCTTGAGGATCCGGAACCGCATGGGGTTCTCCACCTGGCCCACCACCTTCTGGAAGCGGAGATTGAACAGCTCCTCCTCCGCCGCCCGGATCTTCTCCCGGATCTCCTGGGGGTCGAGAGCCCGTATCTCCCGCGCCTTCACTGCGCCATCGCCTCCTCCTCCCGCCGGATGAACCTGGTCTTGACCGGCAGCTTGTGGCCGGCCAGACGCATGGCCTCCCGGGCCACCTCCTCCGGCACCCCGGCCAGCTCGAAGAGGACCCGCCCCGGCTTGACCACCGCCACCCAGTACTCGGGGTTCCCCTTGCCCCCTCCCATGCGGGTCTCCGCCGGCTTCTTGGTGTAGGGCTTGTCGGGGAACACCTTTATCCAGAGCTTCCCCCCCCGGCGGGTGTAGCGGGTGAGAGCCACCCGGGCCGCCTCTATCTGGCGGTCCGAGATCCACCCGGGCTCGAGGGCCTGCAGCCCGTACTCCCCGTCCACCACCCGGTTACCCCGCGTGGCCGTGCCTTTGGTTCGCCCCCGGTGCTGTTTGCGCCACCTGACCTTCCTGGGCGCGAGCACTAGCTCTCCTCCTTTGCTTCCTCCAGTTCAGGAACCTTCTCCCCCCGGTTGATCCAGCACTTGACCCCTATACGACCGTAGGGAGTGTGGGCTTCCGCAAAGCCGTAGTCTACATCGGCCCGCAGGGTGTGTAAAGGCACCGATCCCTCCGCCGCCCACTCCCGCCGGGCGATCTCCGCCCCTCCCAGCCTTCCGGAGACCATGACTTTGGCCCCCCTGGCCCCGGAACGCATGGCCCGGAAAACGGCTTGCTTTATGGCCCGGCGGAAGGAGACCCTCTTCTCCAGCTGGGCGGCCACGCTCTCCGCCACCAGTTGGGCATCGAGCTCCGGGTTCTTCACCTCCCGCACGTTGAGGGAAACCTTCTTCCCGGTAAGCTTCTCCAGTTCCTGGCGGAGAAGCTCCACCCCCTGTCCTCCCCGGCCGATCACCATACCGGGCTTGGCCGCGTAGAGATCCACGGTGAGAAGATTATGGGTGCGCTCCACCTCCACCGCAGAGATGCCGGCCTCGTAAAGCTTCTTTTTCAAAAACTCCCGGATCTTCCGGTCCTCATGCAGAAACTCGATGAACTGGCGGCGGTCCGAGTACCAGCGGGCCCGCCAGGTCCGGTTATAACCGAGCCTCAATGCCTGCGGAGGAACCTTCTGCCCCACTACTCCCTCTCCTCCACCTCTATGGTGATGTGGGTGGTCCGCTTGAGCACGGGCATGGCCCGGCCCCGCATCCCCGCCCGGTAGCGCTTCATCACCGGACCGGGATCGGCCCAGGCCCTGGCCACCACCAGTTTCTCCTCGTCGAGGCCGTGATTCTGGGAAGCATTGGCCACCGCCGAGCGGAGGGCCTTTTCCACCGCCCGGGAGGCGCGGCGGGGAATGAAGCGCAGGAGGGAATAGGCCTCCCTGACCGGCCTCCCCCGGATGACGTCCAGGACCGCCCGCACCTTGCGGGGAGCCATCCTCACGTATCTGGCCCGGGCCACGGCGCCCATCACTTTACCCCCCGGGCCCGGCCGGTGGCTTCCCCGTGCCCGCGGAAGGTGCGGGTGGGAGCGAATTCCCCGAGCCTGTGTCCCACCATCTCCTCGGTGATGTATACCGGCACGTGCTTCCGCCCGTCGTGCACGGCGATGGTCCACCCCACCATCTCCGGCACGATGGTGGAACTGCGGGACCAGGTGCGGATGACCCTCTTCTCCCCGCTCCGGATCTTCTCCAGAAGCTTGGGATCCACATAAGGACCCTTCTTCCGCGACCTACCCACCGGCCCTCACCTCACTCCTGACCCCTTCTCTTGAGGATGAAGCGCTCCGAGGGAAGGTGGCGCTTGCGGGTCTTCTTGCCCAGAGTCGGCTTGCCCCAGGGGGTGACCGGGTGCTCTCGGCCTATGGGAGCCCGGCCCTCTCCTCCCCCGTGGGGATGATCCACCGGGTTCATGGCCGACCCCCGCACCGTGGGCCGCCAGCCCAGCCAGCGGGAGCGGCCGGCTTTACCCCACACCTCGTTTTCGTGCTCCACGTTACCCACCTGGCCCACCGTGGCCCGGCAGGAAAGATGGACCATGCGCACCTCCCCGGAGGGGAGTCGCACGTGGGCGTAATCCCCCTCCTTGGCCATGAGCCGGGCCTCGGCACCGGCAGCCCGCACGAGCTGCCCTCCTCGCCCCGGCTTCAGCTCTATGTTGTGGATGGGGGTCCCCACCGGTATATGGCGCAGGGGGAGAGCGTTTCCGGGCTTTATCTCCGCCTGAGGGCCGGACATCACCTGATCCCCGACCTCAAGCCCCACCGGAGCCAGGATGTACCTCTTCTCCCCGTCGGCGTAATGCAGAAGGGCCACCCGGGCGGAGCGGTTGGGATCGTACTCGATGCTGGCCACCCGGGCCGGAACCCCGTCCTTATCCCGGCGGAAGTCCACCAGCCGGTAGCGCCGCTTATGGCCTCCGCCCCGGTGGCGGACGGTGATCCTCCCCTGGGCGTTCCGCCCCCCCTTCTTGCGCAAAGGCACAAGTAGGGACTTCTCCGGCTCCCCGGCCAGCCCCTCGCGGGAGACCACCGTCTTCTGCCGGATGCCGGGAGAGGTGGGTTTATACTTTTTCACCACTGTCTTCCCCATTTACCTCAACCCCTCGAAGAACTCGATCTTCTGGCCCGGAGCCACCTTGACCACGGCCTTCTTCCAGGAGGAGGTCATCCCCTCCGTCCTCCCCCGCCGCCTTTTCTTCCCCTTCACCCAGAGGGTGTTCACCTTTTCCACCCGCACCTTGAAGAGCTTCTCCACCGCCTCCCGGATATCGGTCTTGGTAGCCCGGGGATGGACAGCGAAGACGTAACGCCCCCGCTCCACCTCCTCCATGCTCTCCTCGGTGACCACCGGGCGGACGATTACCTCCCGGGGGGTCAACTCCCTTCCCCCCCGGCGGGCGAGGCGAGACAGAAGATGGCCTCCCGGGTCAGGACCAGGACCCGGTGCCTCAGCACGTCATAGGCGTTAAGGTCGCGGGCCACCCGGGTAGAGACTCCGGGCAGGTTCCGGGCAGACTTATATACTACGGGATCGTGGGCCGGGACCACAATCAGGGCGCTCGACCCATCCACGCCCATCTTCTCCAGGAGAGAGCGCATCCTCCTGGTCCGGGGCTCGGGAAAGCTCAAGCCCTCCAAAACCCGGATGTCGCCTGCCCCCGCCTTCTCGGAGAGGGCTCCGAGAAGGGCCAGGCGGCGGGCCTTCTTGGGCACGGAAAACCGGTAATCCCGGGGCTTGGGGCCAAAGACAATCCCTCCCTTGCGCCAGTGGGGAGCGCGGATGGAACCCTGGCGGGCCCGGCCGGTTCCCTTCTGAGGCCAGGGCTTACGGCCCCCGCCCCGCACTTCCCCCCGGGTGAGGGTAGAGGCGGTCCCCACCCGGCGGTTGGCCAGGTACATGGTGACCACCTGATGGAGGAGGTCCGGGCTTACCCGCACCCCGAAGACCGAAGGGGGAAGATCCATCTCCCCCACCACTTCTCCCTCCTGGTTCCAGACGGGAACTCTCACCGCTTCCCCTCCCCCCGGATGAGGAGGTAGGAGCCCCGCACTCCGGGAACGCTCCCCTTTATGAGGAGCAGGTGGCGCTCCTCGTCCGTGCGCACCACTTCCAGATTTCTCACCGTGACCCTCTCCCCGCCCATCCGCCCCGGCATCCCCCGGCCCTTGAAAACCCGGCCGGGAAAGGTGGAAGCTCCGAGGGAGCCTACCCGGCGGTGGTACATGGAACCGTGACTCATGGGTCCCCGGCGGAAGCCGTGCCTCTTCACCACTCCGGCGAACCCCCGGCCGCGGCTGGTCCCGGTGACTGTCACCCGGTCCCCGGGGGAGAAGACCGTGACCCGGATCTCATCCCCCACCTGCCAGTCCCCCGTATCTTCCACCCGGAACTCCCTGAGGATGCGGAAGGCCGGAGTGCCCGCCTTCTTGAAATAGCCCCTCCGGGGACGGTTCAGCTTCTCCGGCTTCACCTGCTCGAAGCCCAGTTGCAAAGCCTCATAACCGTCCCTCTCCCGGGTCCTCTTCCGCACCACCACGCAGGGACCGGCCCGGACCACGGTAACAGGGATCTTCCTCCCCTGGTCGTCAAATACCTCCATCATCCCCATCTTCTGACCGATGATCCCCTTCATGTCTCTCACCTAGAGGGCCCTTATCTCGATGTCCACGCCCGCCGGGAGCACCAGGTTGCGCAGAGCATCCACCGTGCGGGGAGTGGGGTCCAGGATGTCTATGAGCCGCTTGTGGGTGCGGATCTCGAACTGCTCCCGGATGTCCTTCTCCCCGTTGGGAGCCACAAGCACGGTGTACACCTCCCTCTCCGTAGGGAGGGGGATGGGCCCGGATATCCCCGCCCCCGTCCGGCGGGCGGTCTCGATGATCTTGGCCGCCGAGCGCTCCAGCGCCCCGTGGTCGAAGCCCCTCAACTTGATGCGGATCCTCTGGCGCATAGCTACCGCCTCACCGCCGCCTTCCGGTTGGCGATGATGGTCTCGGCCACGTGCCGGGGAACCTCCTCGTAGTGGTCGAACTGCATGGTGTAGGTCCCCCGCCCCTGAGTCTGGGAGCGGAGGTCGGTGGCGTAGCCGAACATCTCCCCGAGAGGCACGAAGGCCCGGATCACCCGCAGGTGCCCCTGGAGGTCGGAGCCCTCGATCCGGCCCCGGCGGGCCAGGAGATCGCCCATGACCGTGCCCATGAACTCCTCGGGCACCACCACCTCCACCTTCATCACCGGCTCGAGAAGCACCGGGTCCCCCTTCTGGGCCGCCTCGGTGAAGGCGTAGCTGGCAGCCAGCTTGAAGGCGATCTCCGAAGAGTCCACCTCGTGATAGGAGCCGTCGAAAAGGGTCACCCGCACGTCCACCACCGGATAACCGGCCAGCACCCCCCGGTCGAGGGCTTCCCTCACCCCGGCCTCCACCGCAGGGATGAACTCCTTAGGAATCACCCCGCCTACGATCTTGTTGACGAACTCAAACCCCTGGCCCCTGTCGAGGGGCTCCACGTCCAGCCATACGTGGCCGTACTGGCCCCGGCCTCCCGTCTGGCGGATGTATTTGCCCTCGGCCCGGGCCGGGGTCCGGATGGTTTCCTTGTAGGCCACCTGCGGCTTGCCCACGTTGGCCTGGACCCGATATTCCCGCATCAGGCGATCCACGATTATCTCCAGATGCAGCTCCCCCATGCCGGAAATGATGGTCTGTCCCGTCTCGGGATCATAGTGCACCCGGAAGGTGGGGTCCTCCTCCGCCAGGCGGCCGAGAGCCTCGCCCAGCTTGTCCTGATCGGCCTGGGTCTTGGGCTCGATGGCCATGGAGATGACCGGGGTGGCGAAGCGCATGGGCTCAAGCAAAACCGGCTTTTCCTCCTGGGCCACCGTGTCTCCGGTCACCGTCTCTTTGAACCCCACCACGGCCACCACGTCGCCGGCATAAGCCGCCTCCACGTCCTTGCGGTCGTTGGCGTGCATCTCCACGATGCGCGCCACCCGCTCTTTCCTCCCCTTAGTGACGTTATAGACGTAACTCCCTGCGGAGAGGGTCCCGGAATATATCCGGAGCCAGGTGAGCTTTCCATAGGGGTCGGCCTGGATCTTGAAGGCCAGGGCGGCTAAAGGCGCCTCGTCGGAGGGGGGACAGACCACCTCCTCTCCGGTGCGCGGGTTCTCCCCCCGGGCCGGAGGTATGTCCAGAGGGGAGGGGAGATAGTCCACCACGGCATCAAGAAGCGGCTGGATACCCTTGTTCCGGTAGGCCGCCCCGCAGAGCACGGGCACTACCTGGAAGGCCAGGGTCCCCTTGCGGAGAGCCGCCCGCACCTCCTCCGGCTTTATCTCCTGCCCTTCCAGATACCGGACCATAAGCTCGTCATCCAGCTCCGCCGCCGTCTCCCAGAGCTTTTCCCGGTAGCGGCGGAACTCCTCCTCCAGCTCTGGGGGCACAGGCCCGTACTCCATCTTGGTGCCCTCCGGGTCCACCCAGCGGATGAGCCGGCCCTCCACCAGGTCCACCACCCCCCGGAAGGAGTCCTCCGCCCCCCAGGGGATCTGGATGGCCGCCGGCCGGGCTCCCAGGCGCTCCTCAATCTGCCGGAGCACCCGGGGGAAGTCGGCCCCCACTATGTCCATCTTGTTGACAAAGGCCAGCCGCGGAACCCGGTAGCGGTCCGCCTGCCGCCACACGGTCTCGGACTGGGGCTCTACCCCGCCCTTGGCGCAGAACACCACTACCGCTCCGTCCAGCACCCGGAGCGACCGCTCCACTTCCACGGTGAAGTCCACGTGCCCCGGGGTGTCTATGATGTTGATGCGGTGGTCCCGCCAGTAGCAGGTGGTGGCGGCTGCGGTGATGGTGATGCCCCGCTCCTTCTCCTGGGGCATCCAGTCCATGACCGCCGCCCCCTCGTGCACTTCCCCCATGCGGTGCAGCCGCCCGGTATAGTAAAGGATCCGCTCCGTGGTGGTGGTCTTGCCCGCGTCTATGTGGGCACAGATGCCTATGTTCCTGACTCTTTCCAGAGGATAGCGAGCCATCTTCCGTCACCTACCACCGGTAGTGGGCGAAGGCCCGGTTGGCCTCCGCCATCCGGTGCATGTCCTCCTTCTTCTTCACCGTGGCTCCGGTGTTGTTGGCCGCATCCATTATCTCCGCCGCCAACCGCTCCACCATCCGGCGCTCGGGCCGGGAGCGCGCCGACTCGACCAGCCAGCGCAGGGCCAGGCTGAGCCTCCGCTCCGGACGCACCTCCAGAGGAACCTGATAAGTGGCCCCTCCCACCCGGCGGGGCCGGACCTCAAGAAGGGGAGAGGAGTTCCTAACCGCCGCCTCCAGGACCTCGAGGGGATGGCGCTTGGTCCTCTGGCGCACGAGCTCCATGGCCTGGTAGAAGATCCTCTGGGCCAGGAACTTCTTCCCCTCCTGCATCAGCTTGTTGATGAGGCGGGAAGCCAGCTCCGACCCGTAGACCGGATCCGGCGATACCTTTCTTCTGGGAACCGGACCTCTCCTGGGCATATCACTTCCTACCCCTCTTGGCGCCGTATTTGGACCGTCCCTGCCGCCTCTTCTCCACCCCGGCGGCATCCAGCGTGCCACGGACGATGTGATACCTCACCCCCGGAAGATCCTTCACCCGGCCTCCCCTCACCAGCACCACCGAATGCTCCTGGAGGTTGTGTCCCTCCCCGGGGATGTAGGCGGTAACCTCCACCCCGTTGGAGAGGCGTACCCGGGCCACCTTCCGGAGAGCGGAGTTGGGCTTTTTAGGAGTCATGGTCCGGACCTGGACGCAAACCCCTCTCTTCTGGGGGTTGCCCTCCAGAGCCGGCGCCGCGGTCTTCTTCCTCACCCGCCTGCGTCCCAGGCGGACCAACTGGTTTATGGTAGGCATCGAGCCTCCTTCACCTCACCTGATTTTATCCGCTATCGGGCAAACTAAAGGCCCGCAGCCGGGCCTTCAGACACCCCTCGGGTCGGGTTCACCCCTTACTCGAGCACCGCCGCCGAGGCGGCTCCCACCTCTATCCCGCAGGCGCGCCCGAGCTCCGTCATGCTGTCCACCCACACCACCTGCACGCCTTTCCGGCCGCAGAGCGCCACCACCGGCGCCACTACCCGCGGCTCGGCATCCCGGGCCACGAAAACCACCCGCGCCTCTCCCCGCTCCACCGCCCGCAGGACGGCCCTCGTTCCCACCGTGCGGGCCTTCGCCTGACGGATCAGCTCGTACACGGCGCAGCGCGGCCCGAGCGCCGCTTCATTCTATCACCGGGCCTCGGAGGTGTCAACGACGGGGGATCCCTCCACCGTGATGCGGATGTTGCGGTAGCGGGACATGCCCGTGCCCGCCGGGATGAGTTTGCCGATGATGACGTTTTCTTTGAGTCCGAGGAGCGGATCCTTCTTCCCCTTTATCGAGGCGTCGGTGAGGACGCGCATGGTCTCCTGGAAAGAAGCGGCGGCAAGGAAGGAATCGGTGGCCAGGGAGGCCTTGGTGATCCCCAGAAGCACCGGTTTGGCCTGCGGGGGCTCCCCCCCAAAGCTCCTCACCCTCCTCGCCTCCTCCTCTACCTCCCAGGCGTCGTAAAGCCCCCCGGGGAGAAGGTCTGAATCTCCCGGCTCCTCCACCTTCCACTTGCGCAGCATCTGCCGGATGATCACTTCCAGGTGCTTGTCGTTGATCTCCACTCCCTGCATCCGGTAGACTTTCTGGATCTCCTTCAGGAGATAAAGCTGAACGGCTCGCACGCCCTTGATCTTTAGGATGTCGTGGGGGTTGGCCGAGCCTTCCGTCAGCTCGTCTCCCGCCTCCACCCAGTCGCCATCGCGCACCTTGAGCCTGGCCCCGAAGGGAACGATGTAGGTGAGAACCTCCCCCTCGGAAGTGGTGATCTTGATCTCCCTTCTCCCCCGGGACTCGCCGAGGCTTACCCGGCCGGCCTTCTCCGCAATGTGGGCCAGCCTCTTGGGTTTCGAGCGGGCCTCGAAAAGTTCCTCCACCCGGGGAAGCCCCTGGGTGATGTCCTCTCCGGCCACCCCTCCCAGGTGGAAGGTGCGCATGGTGAGCTGGGTACCCGGTTCCCCGATGGACTCGGCGGCGATGATGCCCACCGCTTCTCCCACGTCTACAAGTTTCCCCGTGGCCAGGTCGCGGCCGTAGCAACGGGCGCACACCCCGTAGCGGGTCTGGCAGGTGAGCACCGACCGGACCTCCACTTCCTGGATTCCCCGGGCCACGATCTCCCGGGCCTCCTCCTCCCCTATCTCCTGGCCCCGGCGCACGAGCACCTGGCCAGTCTCGGGATCCACCACGTCCCGGGAGGCAATCCTCCCTATGATCCGGGCCTCCAGGGTCTCGATCACCTGGTCGCCGTCCCGGATCTCGGAGACCACCACCCCCTCCTCCGTCCCGCAGTCCTCCTGCCGGACTATCACGTCCTGGGCCACATCCACGAGCCGCCTCGTGAGATAGCCGGAGTCGGCGGTGCGGAGAGCGGTGTCGGCCAGCCCCTTGCGCGCCCCGTGGGTAGAGATGAAGTACTCCAGCACCGAGAGCCCTTCCCGGAAGGAGGACTTGACCGGAACCTCCATGGTCCGGCCCGCCGGATCCACCATGAGCCCCCTCATCCCGCAGAGCTGGGAGAGCTGGTGGACGTTTCCCCGGGCACCGGAAGTGGCCATCATGCGCACGTGATTGAAGGGACCGAGCCGGTCCATGACCGCCTGGGTTACCCGGTCTTTGGCCTCGGTCCATATCTCCAGGATCTTCTCGTACCTTTCCTCGTCGGTGAGCAGTCCCCGCCGGTACTGCTCCTCCACCTCTTCCACCGCCGCTTCGGCGCGGGACACTATCTCCTCCTTCTCCGGCGGGATTTCCAGGTCCACCATGGCTATGGTGGCTCCGGCCAGGGTGGCGTAATGGAAACCCACCTTCTTTATCCCATCCAGCATCCGGCAGGTGGCCCGGGATCCCAGCTTCCGGTAGCATTCGGCGACCAGGTCCCCCAGCACCTTTTTGTCCACCACCTGGTTGATGAAGCCCAGCTCCCGGGGCACCTGCTCGTTGAAGATGATGCGGCCCAGCGTGGTCTTTATCTTTTCCCCGTTCAGGCGGACGGTGATCTGGGAATGAAGGGTTATCTGGCCATCTTCGTAGGCCAGGATGGCCTCCTCCGGAGAGGAGAAGAACCTTCCCTCCCCCGGGGCCCCAGGCTTCTCGTAGGTCAGGTAATAGCACCCCAGCACCATGTCCTGGGTGGGGGTGACTATGGGGGAGCCATCCTTGGGATTCAGGATGTTGGTGGTGGACATCATGAGGATGCGGGCCTCGGCCTGGGCTTCGGAGGAGAGAGCCACGTGCACGGCCATCTGATCCCCGTCGAAATCGGCGTTGTAAGCGGGACAGACTAGGGGATGGATCTGGATAGCCCGGCCTTCCACCAGAACGGGTTCGAAGGCCTGGATGCCCAAACGATGCAGGGTGGGGGCCCGGTTCAGGAGCACCGGGTGCTCCTGGATCACCTCCTCCAGGATGTCCCACACTTCGTCCCGGGCCCGCTCCACCATGCGCTTGGCGTTCTTGATGTTGTGGGCGTAGCCCTCGTCCACCAGCCGCTTCATGACGAAGGGCTTGAAGAGCTCGAGGGCCATCTCCTTGGGAAGGCCGCACTGGTGCATCTGCAACTCCGGACCCACCACGATGACCGAACGGCCGGAATAGTCCACTCTTTTACCCAGAAGGTTCTGGCGGAAGCGGCCCTGCTTTCCCTTGAGCATGTCGCTCAGGGACTTCAGCGGCCGGTTCCCCGGCCCGGTCACCGGCCTTCCCCGCCGGCCGTTGTCAATGAGCGCGTCCACCGCCTCCTGCAGCATCCGCTTCTCGTTGCGCACGATGATATCGGGCGCGCCGAGATCAATGAGCCTCTTCAAGCGGTTGTTCCGGTTGATCACCCGGCGGTAAAGATCGTTCAAGTCAGAGGTGGCGAAGCGACCCCCGTCGAGCTGCACCATGGGCCGGAGTTCGGGCGGGATGACCGGCAGGACCTCGAGGATCATCCACTCCGGGCGGTTACCGGACTTGCGGAAGGCCTCCACCACCTCGAGCCGGCGCACGGCGCGCAGCCTCCTCTGACCGGAGGAGCTGCGAATCTCCTCCCGGAGCTCTTCGGCCAGAGCATCAAGATCTATGCGCTGGAGAAGCTCCCGGATGGCCTCCGCCCCCATGCCCGCCCGGAAGGCCTGGCCATACTTCTCCCGGTACTCCCGGTACTCGCTCTCGGTGAGGAGCTGCTTCTCGATCAGCGGGGTCTCTCCCGGATCTATGACCACGTAGGCCGCAAAGTAAAGTACCCGCTCCAGAGCCCGGGGCGACATGTCCAAAAGAAGTCCCATCCGGCTAGGAATGCCTTTGAAGTACCAGATGTGGGAGACAGGAGCCGCCAGCTCGATATGTCCCATCCGCTCCCGGCGCACCTTGGCCCGGGTGACCTCCACCCCGCACCGGTCGCAAACAATGCCCCGGTAGCGAACCTTCTTGTACTTGCCGCAGTGGCATTCCCAGTCCTTGGTGGGGCCGAAGATCTTCTCGCAGAAGAGACCCTCCCGCTCCGGCTTGAGGGTCCGGTAGTTGATGGTCTCCGGCTTCTTAACTTCACCCCGGGACCACTCCCGGATCTTCTCCGGAGAAGCCAGCCCGATCTGGATGGAGTCAATGTCGTTGAGATCCAGGTGGTGGTCCCCGCCATCCCCCATGAAGGCCTCAATGGTCCTCATTCACTCCTCACCCCCCCGGGAGAGAAGCTCTTCCTCCTCTTCTTCCTCGGAGACCTCGGTCTCCTCCACCACGAAGCCCTCCGCCTCCTCCTCCGGAAGAAGCACCGCCTCCTCGAAGCCCACCTCGCCCGGAGGAGCTTCCTCCTCCACCGTCTCCCGGATTTCGATCTCCTTTTCGTCCTCGCTCAGAACCCGCACATCAAGGCCCAGACTCTGCATCTCCTTAATCAGCACCTTGAAGGATTCAGGAACCCCGGGCTCCGGGATGTTATCCCCCTTGATGATGGCCTCGTAGGTCTTCACCCGGCCCGCGGTGTCATCCGACTTCACCGTGAGCAGCTCCTGCAGAGTGTAAGCCGAGCCATAGGCCTCGAGGGCCCAGACCTCCATCTCCCCGAATCTCTGCCCCCCGAACTGGGCCTTTCCGCCGAGAGGCTGCTGGGTGACCAGGGAGTAAGGGCCGGTGGAACGGGCGTGGATCTTGTCATCCACGAGATGGGCCAGCTTCAGCATATACATGTAGCCCACGGCGACCGGAGCGTGAAAGGGCTCCCCCGTCCGGCCGTCGTAGAGTATGGTCTTCCCGGATTCGTCTATCCACACCGGTCCGCCCTCTTCCTCCTGCTTTTTCCGGGCCTGCCGGAGAAGTTCCCGGATATCGTCTTCCGTGGCCCCGGCAAAAGCGGGGGAGATGCAGCGGAAGCCCAGAGTGCGGGCGGCGAGGCCCAGGCTGGCCTCCAGCACCTGCCCGAGATTCATGCGCGAGGGGACGCCTAGCGGGTTCAACACTATGTCCACCGGGGTGCCGTCGGGCAAAAAGGGCATGTCCTCGGGAGGCAGGATCTTGGCGATCACCCCTTTGTTGCCGTGCCGGCCGGCCATCTTGTCCCCTACCGAAATCTTCCGCTTCTGAGCCACGTAGACCCGAATCAACTGGTTCACCCCGGGCGAGAGCTCGTCCCCCTCCTCCCGGGAGAAGACCTTCACCCCCACCACGATGCCGCTCTCCCCGTGCGGTACCCGCAGGGAGGTGTCCCGCATGTCCCGGGCCTTTTCTCCGAAGATGGCCCGCAAAAGCCTCTCCTCGGCCGTCAGGTCCCCTTCCCCCTTGGGGGTAGTCTTGCCCACCAGGATGTCTCCCGCCCGGACCTCGGCTCCGATGCGCACTATCCCTCTCTCGTCGAGGTCCTTCAGGATCTCCTCCGAGGTATGGGGGATTTCCCTGGTGATCTCCTCGGGACCCAAGTTGGTGTCCCGGGCCTCACACTCGTGCTCCTCTATGTGGATGGAGGTGAAGACGTCGTCCCGAACCAGGCGCTCGCTGATCAGTATGGCATCCTCGTAGTTGTAACCCTCCCAGGGCATGATGGCCACCAGCACATTCCGCCCCAGGGCCAGCTCCCCCTGGCTCGTACAGGCCCCGTCAGCGATGACCTGGCCCGCCTCCACCTGATCCCCCTTCCGGACGATGGGCTTCTGGTTGAAGCAGGTCCCCTGGTTGGAGCGCATGAACTTCTGGAGATGGTAGGAGTCCCTCTCTCCGTCCGGAGTCCGGATGACGATCTCGTCCGCCGTAACCCGCTCCACCTGGCCTCCCCTCCGGGCCAGGACCAAAACCCCGGAATCCCGGGCCACCCTTTTCTCGATCCCCGTTCCCACCAGAGGAGGTTCGGTGACCAGGAGGGGTACGGCCTGCCTCTGCATGTTGGCACCCATAAGAGCCCGGTTGGCGTCGTCGTGCTCGAGGAAGGGGATCAGAGCCGTGGCCACGCTGACCAACTGGTTGGGAGACACATCTATGAGCTCCACCTCCTCCCGGGGCACCACCTTGATCTCGTGGCGCACCCGGGCGGTGACCCGGCGGGGAAGGATGTTCCCCTCCTCGTCCAGAGGAGTGGTGGCCTCGGCGATCACGTAGTCGTCCTCCTCGTCCGCCATGAGGTACACCACTTCTTCCGTAACCCGGCCGTCCTTAACCCGGCGATAGGGGGTCTCGAGAAAGCCGAAATCGTTCACCCGGGCATAGGTGCTCATGGCCCCGATGAGGCCGATGTTGGGCCCTTCCGGGGTCTCGATGGGACACATGCGGCCGTAATGAGAATGGTGGACGTCCCGCACCTCGAACCCCGCCCTCTCCCGGGAGAGGCCGCCCGGGCCGAGGGCGGAGAGCCTCCTCTTGTGAGTAAGCTCGGAAAGGGGGTTAGTCTGGTCCATGAACTGGGAAAGCTGGCTGGAGCCGAAAAACTCCTTGACCGCGGCCACCACCGGGCGGATGTTTATGAGCGCCTGAGGCGTGACCGCCTCCATCCCCTGGATGGTCATCCGCTCCCGGATCACCCTCTCCATCCGGTTGAGCCCCAACCGGAACTGGTTCTGTAAAAGCTCCCCCACCGAGCGCAGCCGCCGGTTCCCCAGATGGTCTATGTCGTCCACGGTGCCGATATCGCGAAAGAGGTTGAACACGTAATTGACCACCGCGGCCACATCCTCGCGGGTGAGCACCCGTACGTCCAGCCCCGGGGATCCGTTGGAGAGCACAGTCGCCACCTTGCCCTCCGGAGTGCGCACCCGTACCCGGGTGATACCCGCCTCCTCTATCCGCTCGGCCTGAGCCCGCGATATCCGATCCCCGGCTCGGACCAGGACCTCCCCGGTGAGAGGGGAAATCACGTCCTCAGCTGCCCACTGCCCTATCAGCCGGGACCTCAAGGAAAGCTTTTTGTTCAGCTTGTAGCGGCCCACCGGGGCCAGGTTGAAGCGGCGGGGGTCAAAGAAGAGGCTATCCAGGAGCGACCGGGCCGCTTCCTCGTTCAGGGGCTCCCCGGGCCGTTGCCGCTTGTATATCTCGAGAAGCGCAGAGCGGGCGGAGTTGGAAGGATCCTTCTCCAGGGTGTTCAGGACCAGCTCGTCGTCCCCGAGAAGCTCCAAGAGCTGAGCGTCGGTCTCGTAACCCAGGGCCCGGAGAAGGGTAGTCGCCGGCAGCCTCCTCGTCCGCTCCAATCTCACGTAAACCACTCCGTTGGGAGTGGAATCCAGCTCCAGCCAGGCCCCGCGATTGGGGATCACCTGGGCCACGTAATATATACCGCCCCCGGTGTCCATCTCCCGGCTGCAGTAAAGCCCGGGAGAGCGGACAAGCTGGCTGACCACCACCCGCTCGGCTCCGTTGATGATGAAGGTTCCCCGGTCGGTCATGAGGGGAAAATCCCCCATGAATACCTCCTGCTCCTTGACCTCCCCGGTCTCCTTGTGAATCAGGCGCACCTTGACCCGCAGGGGAGCGGCGTAGGTCACGTCCCGGTCCTTGCACTCTTTCTCCGACCACTTGGGCTCCCCGAGGCTGTAATCCACGAACTCCAGAAGGAGATGGCCGCTGAAATCCTGAATGGGGGAAATCTCCTGGAAAAGCTGCATCAAACCCTCTTTCAGGAACCATTCATAGGACTTCTTCTGGACCTCTATGAGGTAGGGAAGGTCAAGAACCCACTTCACCCTGCTGAAATCCACACAGGGCGTCACCCGCTTCACTCCTTTGCCCAGAACTCAGGATACAAGCAATAGACTACCATACCACCCGGACTCCGCGGTGTCAACGGGCGGGGAAAGGCGATGGCTACTTCACCTCCACGGTAGCCCCCGCTTCCACCAGCTTGGCCCGGGCGGCCTCGGCCTCCTCCTTCGACACCCTTTCCTTTACCGGCTTGGGAGCCCCGTCCACCAGGTCCTTGGCCTCCTTTAGCCCCAGCCCCGTCAGCTCCCGGACTACCTTGATCACCTGGATCTTGTTGGCCCCGGCCGAGGTCAGGATGACGTTGAACTCCGTCTTTTCCTCCTCCGCCGGAGCGGTAGCCTGGGGAGCAGCCCCCGGGACCGGAGCGGCCACGGCTACCGGAGCGGCAGCGCTCACCCCGAACCGGTCCTGGCAGGCCTTAAGGAGCTCCGCCAGCTCAAGCACAGTCATATTTTCCAGTATTTCCATCACCTGATCTACCTTAGACACTTCTCTATCCCCCCGTCTTCCTTCTTTCTTCCAGTTGACTCAGGATTCCCAGGAAACCCTGCAGCGGGGCCTGAAGGGCGCCCACCAGCCTGTAGAGAACCCCTCCCAGCGCTCCCACCGTCTGGGCAAGGAGCACCGGCCGGGGGGGGAGGGAGGCCAGCTCTCTCACCTCGGCCGGGGAAAGGGGCTTTCTCTCCAGGTATCCGCCCCGCAGGACGAGCCTCTCGTGCTCCCCGGAGAACTCCCTGAGCGCCCGGGCCAGAGCCACCGGGTCGTCATAGCCAAAGGCCACCGCGGTGGGACCCTCCACGAAGTCGAGGATCCCCTCCATCCCCGCCGCCCGGGCCACCCGGAAGAGAAAGGTGTTTCTGGTCACCACGAGCTCCGCTCCCTCTTCCCGGAGGCGGCGCCTTAGATCGTGCATCTCCTGGGCGGTGAGCCCCTGATAGCCGAGGATCACCCCTCCCCGGCTCGTCCTGAGCTTCTCCTCCAGCGTCTTCAGCTCTTTTTCCTTGACCGCTCGCGGTTTGGCCAATCTCCTACCTCCCAATCCGCTGGGGGTTGACCCTTATCCCGGGGCCCATGGTAGAGGAAACGGTGACGCTCCGGATGTATTGTCCCTTGACCGCTTCGGGCCGGGCCCGGAGAACCGATTCCATAAAGGCGTGGAAGTTCTCCAGGAGCTTCTCCAGCTCAAAGGAGACCTTACCGATGGGAGCGTGCACCACCCCGCCCCTGTCCGTGCGGTATTCCACTCTCCCGGCCTTGGCCTCCCGCACCGCCCTCCCTACATCAAAGGTGACTGTCCCCGTCTTGGGGTTGGGCATGAGCCCCCGGGGCCCCAGTATCTTCCCCAGCCTCCCCACCTGACCCATCATGTCCGGGGTGGCGATGGCCACCTGGAAGTCCAGCCATCCCCCCTGGATCCTCTCCAGGAGATCCTCGGCTCCTACATAGTCCGCCCCGGCCTCCTCAGCCTCTTTGGCCTTCTCCCCCTTGGCGAAGACCAGAACCTTGATCGGCTTTCCGAGGCCGTGGGGCAGCACCACCACCCCCCGCACCATCTGGTCCGCATGGCGGGGATCCACCCCCAGGTGCACGGCCACCTCCACCGTCTCGTCGAAGCGGGCCCGGGAAGTCTCCTTGATCAGGCGCAGAGCCTCCGGAGGATCGTATAACCGATCCCGGTCCACCTTTTCCAGTACCTGGAGATAACCCTTGCCCCGGTGCACTAGCCCACCACCTCTATGCCCATGCTCCGGGCCGTCCCCTCGATCAGTCTCTCGGCCGCCTCGAGGGAGGCGGCGTTCAGGTCCGGCATCTTGAGCCGGGCGATTTCCCGAAGCTGCTGCCGGGTCACCCGACCCGCACTCTGGGTCCCGGCCCGGGCCGACCCCTTCTCCAGCCCGGCCGCCCGCTTGAGGAGCACGGAAGCCGGAGGGGTCTTGGTGACGAAGCTGAAGGAACGGTCCTGGTATATGGTGATCACCGCAGGGATGATAAGCCCCTCCTGATCCTTCGTCCGGTCGTTGAACTCCTTGACGAAGGCCATGATGTTCACCCCGTGCTGACCCAAAGCCGGGCCCACCGGCGGGGCCGGGGTGGCCTTCCCCGCAGGCAACTGAAGCTTCACTTGGGCTACCACCTTCTTCTTCGGCTGAGCCATCAGATCTTCTCCACCTGGACGAAGTCCATCTCCACCGGGGTCTCCCGGCCGAACATGGAGACCAGCACCCGCACTTTCCCCCGCTCCACGCTCACCTCATCCACCACTCCTATAAAGCCCTCAAACGGCCCGGAAGCCACCCGGACGTTGTCCCCCGGGGCCAGGTCTATCTTGGGCCGGGCCTCCTCAAGCCCGATCCGGCGGAGAAGGTTTTCCACCTCTGCGGGCTCAAGAGGAGAGGGCTTGGAACCACCCACGAAGCCGGTGACCCCGGGCGTATGCCGCACGACGTTATAAGAATCCTCGGTCAGCACCATCTCCACCAGCACATACCCGGGGAACACCTTTCTCTTGACCGTCCGCTTTTTCCCCTCCCGAACCTCTATGTATTCCTCCATGGGGACGAGCACGCGAAAGATGTGACCCTCCATCCCCAGGCTGGCCTTCCTCTTCTCCAGATTGGACTTGACCTTCAGCTCCGATCCCGCCTGGGTGTGGACCACGTACCAGGCCGCCTCCTTCGGCCTGGTCTCCTCCGCGGCGGCAGCCCGCGTCTCCCTCACGCCTCGCTCCCCCTTGCCGCCTCGCCCATCCCGCTACCCCCGCAGAAAAAGTCGCAACAACTGGCTGAAGGCCAGATCCATGATCCAGAGGATTAGGGCCACCAGCCCCACGGAAAAGAGCACCACCAGGGTGAAGATGGCCGTCTCCCGCCGGGAGGGCCAGACCACCTTCTTCATCTCCGCCTGCACTTCCCTCATGTACTCCATCATCCGCTTCATAGCTCAGGCTGACCCCGCTCCTTTTCCCCACAAAAAATCTGGCAGGCCCGGAGGGACTCGAACCCCCAACCGGCGGTTTTGGAGACCGCTACTCTGCCACTTGAGCTACGGGCCTGCTCAGCGGGTCTCCCGGTGCAGGGTGTGCCGCCGACACCGGGGACAGAACTTCCTCAGCTCCAGTCTCCCCGGATCGTTCTTCCGGTTCTTGGTAGTAGTATAGTTCTCCTCCCGGCATTCCCCGCAGGCCAAGGTCACCAGAACCCGCACCGGATTTCACCCAACTTTTTTACTATATCACATTCCGGCCCCGGCCGGGAGCTACTCCGTTATCTTGGTCACCACCCCGGCTCCCACCGTCCGTCCGCCTTCCCTGACGGCGAAGCGCAGCCCCTCCTCCATGGCTATAGGCTCCAGGAGCTCCACCGCCATGCGGACATTGTCTCCGGGCATCACCATCTCCACCCCTTCGGGCAGCTTGATGCTCCCGGTGACGTCGGTGGTCCGGAAGTAGAACTGAGGCTTGTAGCCGTTGAAGAAGGGGGTGTGCCTTCCCCCCTCCTCCTTGGTGAGCACGTAGACCTCCGCCTCGAACTTGCGGTGGGGAGTAACGGTGCCGGGTTTGGCCAGGACCTGTCCCCGCTCCACCTCGTCCTTGTCTATGCCCCGGAGGAGAGCGCCTATGTTGTCCCCGGCCACCGCCTCATCGAGCGTTTTCCGGAACATCTCCAGCCCGGTGACCACCGTTTTCCGGGGCTTGTCGGCAAACCCGACGATCTCCACCTCTTCCCCCACTTTGATCCGGCCGCGTTCCACCCGCCCGGTGACCACCGTCCCCCGGCCGGTGATGGAAAACACGTCCTCGATGGACATGAGGAAGGGCTTGTCCTCCTCGCGCACAGGGATGGGGATGTACTCGTCCACCCGGTCCATGAGCTCGAGAACGGCGCCGCACCACTGGCACTCCCGCCGGGCGCAACCGCATTCCAGTGCCTTCAGGGCCGACCCCCGCACCACCGGGATCTCGTCCCCCGGAAAATCGTACTTCTTGAGAAGGTCACGCACCTCCAGCTCCACGAGATCCAGAAGCTCCGGGTCGTCCACCATGTCCACCTTGTTCATGAAGACCACCATGGCCGGGACCCCCACCTGCCGGGCCAGGAGGATATGCTCCCGGGTCTGGGGCATGGGTCCGTCGGCGGCAGAGACCACCAAAATGGCTCCATCCATCTGCGCCGCCCCGGTGATCATGTTCTTGACGTAATCCGCATGGCCCGGGCAGTCCACGTGGGCGTAGTGCCGCTTATCCGTCTGATACTCCACGTGGGCGGTGTTGATGGTGATGCCCCTTTCCCTCTCCTCGGGAGCCTTGTCTATCTCCTCATAGGGGGTGTACTCTGCCTTCCCCTGCTTGGAGAGGATGAGCGTGATCGCCGCCGTCAGAGTGGTCTTTCCGTGGTCCACATGCCCTATCGTCCCCACGTTGACATGGGGCTTCGCCCGCTCGAACTTCGCCTTGGCCACCCGATCAAACCCTCCCTAAAATTATTCCAGCCTTCTCCAGGCCGGAAATATTGTATGCAAACTCAGGCCCCTGGAACAAGCCTGGAGCTGCCGACCGGGATCGAACCGGCGACCTCGTCCTTACCAAGGACGTGCTCTGCCTACTGAGCTACGGCAGCCTGGTTGCGGGGGCAGGATTTGAACCTGCGACCTTCGGGTTATGAGCCCGACGAGCTTCCGGACTGCTCCACCCCGCGTCCGCAAGGGACGATTATAAAAGGACACCCGGCGGAAATCAAGAGCAGGCTCCCCCCATCGCTGTAGCCGTCACCACGTCAGCCGGGATGAGGAGGTAAGATCCGGAACTAAGCCCCAGCAGGAGAAAACCTTATAAAGGTGAACCTCGATTGCTCCGTCCGATCCCCCCGGAGAAGGAGTCCTTCCCCCCCCTCCAGGGGCCAGAACATCCCCGGTTTAAGAGAAGTGCGCCCCTCGTCCTCGTCCTCGGGCTCCCGGTAGGCCAGACCGTCCAGAAAATAGATGAAACCCCTCCCGCCCGGAGGCACCCGGCATTCCAGGAGCGCCCGGGGCTCCATCCTAACCTCCTCCCACTCCACCGGCAGATGGAGGGACAAGGCCCCCTTTTTTCCCGCTATCCGGCGCCTGACGAAGCCCGGACCCTGCTCCTCCGGGATGGCCTCCGGAGGGATCTGGCGGCAGTGAGGCTCCGTCTCCCGGACTCCCGGGGGGAGGCCGACCCAGAGCTGGAGCCCCCGGGTCAGCCCGTAGCGGGCGGGCATCTCCCGGTGCTTCATCCCCCTCCCCGCCACCACGTGGTCCACCCACCCCTCCCCCAGGGCCAGGTCGTGGCCCAACCCGTCGAGGTGACGGTAGTGGCCCTGCAAGACCAGGGTGACCATCTCCACCCCCCGGTGAGGGTGCTCCTGGAACTCCCCCGGGAGCTCCATGAAGAACTCCTCAAAGAGGGCGAAGGGCTCGAAGGAGAGAATCTCCCGCGAGGGGAACGGGCGGCGGGCCCGGGCTCCCTTCCGGTCCATCACCAGGGCGGGATGAAACGGTCTCTGCACCTCTCGCCTCCTCACCCTCCAGGGGTTCAGTTTCTCGAAGCGTTCCCGCTTTCCCGAAACCACAGGCTAAAGGTTCAAGCCCAGGAGTCTCAAGTCCTGTGTTCTTAAACTGCTGAAGGGGAGATCTTATTTCGCTCGGTCACCAGGGGGAGGTCGTAGGCCTTAGCGATGGGTACCCCGGGCTCTCTCCACGTGACCGTCTGGCTCTGGCGAGAGGTAACCGTAAAAGCCTTATCCCCCTCCGCTAGCCCTCTGCCTTAAACTCCGGTCCCCCCTCAGACGTTAGGGCTCCGCCAAATTCCGTCTCCTCGCCTCTCTAAACTAACGCCACCTTGGTCCGATAAAAAAAAAAACCGGGATGGGGAAGAGCATAAGCACCCGCTTCCTTCTCGTCGCCCTGGTGGTGGGGGCCCTGCCCACCCTTTTCGGCTTCGGACAGCAAGCTCTTATCAGCCTTCGGTCGGAGAGAGAAGAAAGACTCCAGGCCCTGGATAATCTCCTCCGGGACCGGAAAACGATCCTTGAGCACCAGACGGAGAAATTCCGCCAGATACTCCTCACCACCGCCCAGAATCCCGCTTTCCGGCGCTACTTCGAAGCCTCCGCCCCGGAGGAGCGGGAGGTCTGGCGGCGGGAGATGGAGCAGGCGGTGGGCTTTTTGTCCCTCACTTTCCCCGGCATGGTGGACGAGGCCTGCTCCATTGCCTCAGGAGGAGCCGAACTGGCCCGGGTAACCAGGGGAGAGCCGGCTCCCCCGGAGGACCTCTCCCCGGACGAATCGGAGGCTATCTTCTTCCGGCCCACCATGGAATCCTCCCCCGGTGAGGTCACGGCGGCCGGGCCGTACGTTTCCCCGGACTCCCAGCGCCCGGTGATGGCCTTCGCCACTCCTCTGGTCAGCGAGAGGGGAGAAAAGCTGGGCGTCCTCCACATGGAGGTGCCGCTGGCCTACTTCCGGGAGCGGCTGGGAGGGGAGGATCTGCCCCCGGGATACCTGCTTCTGGTCACCGACCGGGGAGGCCGGGTGGTGGTGAGGAGCGATCAGCCCGTACCCCAGGAGGGGAACTTCTCTCCCTTCTCCTCGCTCTTCACCGTCTCCGGGAATTCTTCCTCCGGGGGAGTGACCGGAGCCTGGAGGGAAGGCCGGAGGTGGCTCATCCAGAGCCAGGAGCTGCCGGAGCTGGGGCTGACCCTTCATCTGGCCCGGCAGGATGACTGGACGGAAATCCTCCTCCGCCGGCTGGTCTCCCCCGCTCTCGTGGCCCTGGCCGTTCTTGCCTTCACCCTGGCCGTGGCCCGGTTCCTCGTACGGCGGAACCTCGCTCCCCTTCTCCGCCTGACCCGGGCCTCCCAGGCCTTGCGGAAAGGGCGGATCGAAGAGGCCAGGGAGCTCTCCTCCTTCCGCTCGGCGGATGAAGTGGGAGAGCTGGCCGAGGTATTCCGGGACCTCGTGGAGCGGTTCCACGCCCTTCTGGACCGGCTGAAGAGCACAGGAACCGCTCTCACCGCCTCCCACCAAAACCTCCTGGAAGCGGTGGCCCACACCCGCCGGGCGGTGGAGGAGACGGAGAAACAAACGGAGCTTTTAGCGGCCAATGCCGAGGTCCAGGCCCGGGCCATGGAGGAGACGGAAAAGCACCTCAAGGAAACGGGATCCTCCATCGAGAAGGTGCGGGCGGAAACGGGGAAACAGGCGGCCGCCGCCCAGGAGGTGGAGTCGGTTCTGGGATCGCTCCTGGAGAAAACCCGGGCCGCCTCGGGGCTGGCCTCCCGGGTCAGAGGGGAGACAGAGGAAGCGGAGAGGAAAGCCCGGGAGGGGACCCAGGTGCTGGGGGAGATACTGGATCACGTGGCGGAGGCGGAAAAGGGAGCCCAGGCGGCGGCCCGGGAGGTGGAGGAGCTTTCCCAGGCCTCGGCCAAGATTGCGGAACTCACCTCCACCATCGGGCAGGTGGCCCAGCAGACCAATCTTCTGGCCCTGAATGCGGCCATAGAGGCGGCGCGGGCCGGACACCTCGGACACGGGTTTGCCGTGGTGGCGGAGGAGGTGCGGAGGCTGGCAGAGCAGGCCCGGGAGGCGGCGGAGGAGATAACCGCCGTGACCGACGAGATCCGCCTCCGGGTGGAGGCGGCGAGAGAAACCTTGCAGGAAAGCGCCCGGACCGTCTCCTTCACCGCCGGCAAGGCCCAGGTGGCCCGGGAACACCTTTTCCGCATCTCCGGCTCGGTGACTGAGACCGCCCGCCAGATGAGCGCGATGGCCGAAGAAATGGCGGAGGTGGAGGAGGCGGTTCGAGCGGCCCGGCAGAGCTTCCGGGGACTGGCCGCCCTGGCGGAGGAGACCTCCTCCACCGCCGGGCACATGGCCGCCCTGGAGCGGGAGGTGGAGGAGCTGGCGGCCCGGGTGACCGAACTCTCCCGGCAGAACTGGCAGGGGGCCCGCCGGGTGCTGGCCACCCAGCAGGAGGTAGCGGCCACCGCCGGAGAAACAGAAGCCCAGGCCCAGAGCCTGGCCGAAGCCGCCCGGACGCTCGAGGCCCTGATCTCCGAATACGAGCAATAAATTCAGGCCGAGGGAAAATTAGTCCCTGACCTTCTCCCCCCGCAGCTTCGCCAGCCGGCGGAGAAGATCCCGCTCCTCCCGGGAGAGCCTCTCCGGAACCTTTACCTTGACCCGGACCAGAAGATCGCCCCTCCCCAGTCCCCGGAGGCGGGGCATGCCCTTCCCCCGCAGCCGGAACTCGGTCCCCGGCTGGGTCCCCGGAGGTACGAATATCCTTTCCACCGCCCCGTTCGGGGAAAGGGTAGGCACCTCTACCTCCGCCCCCAGCGCCGCCTGGGCCATGCCTATCTCCAGGTGGCAGACGAGGTCGTCTCCTTCGCGGGAGAAAAGGGGATGGGGACGCACCCGGAACTCCACGTAGGCGTCCCCGGGAGGGCCGCCCCGCCTTCCGGCCTGTCCCTGCCCGGGAAGGCGCATCCTGGTGCCCGTGGCCGCCCCCGGGGGAACCCGCACCCGAAGCCGCTCCTTTCTGCTCACCCGCCCCTCGCCCCCGCAGGAGGAACAGAGCCGCTCCAGCACCTTCCCCGCTCCGCCACACGCCCGGCAGGTGGTGATGCTGACGAAGGAGCCGAAGGGGGTGCGGCGGGAGGAGCGGACCTCCCCCCGCCCGCCACAGGCGGCGCAGGTGCCATAACCCGCGCCCGGGGCCGCCCCCCGCCCGTCACAGGTCCCGCACACCGCCTGGCGGACCAACTCCACTTCCTTCTCCGCTCCAGAGAAAGCCTCCTCCAGCGAGATATCCACCGTCACCACCAGGTCCTCTCCCCGCTCGGGAGCGAATACTGAAGCCTGAGAGAACCCCCCGAAACCGCCGCCGAAAAAGGTTTCGAAGAGATCTCCGAAAAGGTCGCCGAAACCGAAGCCCGGCCCGGCCGGTCCGGGGCCGGCTCCGGAGCCGGAGAAGGCGGCCTGTCCGTAGCGGTCATAGGCCGCCCGCTTCTCCGGATCGCTCAGCACCTCGTAGGCCTCGTTGATGGCCTTGAACTTCTCCGCCGCCTCGGGAGTTTTGTTCACGTCCGGGTGATACTCCCGGACCAACCGGCGATAGGCCTTCTTTATCTCCTCCGGGCTGGCCCCCCGGGAGACGCCCAAAACCTCATAGTAGTCACGGGCCTGTCCTCCCGACGCTCCGGCCATCACCCACCGGTGCCTTCCTTAGCCTCCCCGGCCTCCCCCGACCCGGCCTGGGAGTAGAGGGAGCTCGAGAGTTCGAAAAGGGCTGCCTGCAACTCCTCCGCCGCCCCCCGTAAAAGGGCCAGATCCTCTTTGCCCAGGGCCTCCCTGGCCTTCCCCAGGGCCGCCTCCACCTTCTCCTTTTTATCCGGGGAAACCTTGTCCCCGAGATCCTTGAGGGTGCGCTCGGTGGAGTAAACGAGGGAGTCCAGGTTGTTTCTGGCCTCCGCCAGCTCCTTCTTCCTCCGGTCCTCTTCGGCGTGCTCCTCCGCTTCCCGGACCAGGCGCTTGATCTCCTCCTCGGTGAGCGTTCCCCGGGCCTGGATGGTGATCTTCTGCTGCCTCCCCGTTCCCAGGTCTTTGGCCGAAACGTGCACAATCCCGTTCACGTCTATGTCGAAGGTCACCTCTATCTTGGGCACCCCCCGGGGCGCGGGGGGAATGCCGTCCAGGATGAAGCGGCCCAGGGTCTTGTTGTCCCGAGCCATGGGTCTTTCCCCCTGGAGGACGTGGACCTCCACCTGGGTTTGGTTGTCGGAGGCGGTGGTGAAGATCTCGCTCTTGGAAGTGGGAATGGCCGTATTTCGCTCGATGATCTTGGTGAAGACCCCGCCCAGGGTCTCAATGCCCAAGGAAAGAGGGGTCACGTCCACCAGCACCACGCTCTTCATCTCTCCCGCCAGAACCGCCGCCTGGATGGCCGCCCCCATGGCCACCACCTCATCCGGATTGATCCCCTTGTAGGGCTCCTGGCCGAAGAAGCGGCGCACCCACTCCTGCACGGCGGGCATGCGGGTGGCTCCGCCCACGAGGAGCACCTTGTCCACCTGCTCCGGCCGGAGACCGGCGTCCTCCAGGGCCCGGCGGGTGGGCCCCCAGGTGGCCTCCACCAGATCCCGGGTCAGCTCCTCGAACCGGGCCCGGGTGAGGGTGAAGTCCAGGTGCAGAGGACCCTCCGGCCCCTGGGAGATGAAGGGCAGGTTGATGGTGGTGGAGGTCAGGGTGGAGAGCTCTATCTTGGCCCTCTCCGCCGCCTCCTTGAGTCTCTGGAGAGCCATGCGGTCCTTGCGCAGGTCTACCCCGTGGCGGGCGAGGAAGTCTTCGGCCACGTGGTCCACGATCCTTTGATCGAAGTCGTCCCCTCCCAGGTGGTTGTTGCCGCTGGTGGCCTTGACCTCGAAGACCCCCTCTCCGAGCTCCAGGATGGAAACGTCAAAGGTACCCCCTCCGAGGTCGAAGACCAGGATCTTCTGCTCCTTGTCCTTGTCCATGCCGTAGGCCAGGGCCGCCGCCGTGGGCTCGTTGATGATGCGCAGGACCTCCAGTCCGGCGATCAGCCCCGCGTCCCGGGTGGCCTGCCTCTGGGCGTCGGTGAAGTAGGCGGGGACGGTGATCACCGCCTTCTCCACCTTCTCCCCGAGGAAGGATTCGGCATCGGCCTTAAGCTTCTGGAGAATCATGGCCGAGATCTCCTGCGGGGTGTAGTCCCGGTCACCGATCCTCACCCGGGCTTCCCCTTGAGGACCGGCCACCACCCGGTAGGGCACCCGGGCCGCCTCGTCCTCCACCTCCTCCATCCTCCGGCCCATAAACCGCTTGATAGAGAAAATGGTCCGCTCCGGGTTGGTCACCGCCTGGCGCTTGGCCAGTTGGCCCACCAGGCGTTCCCCGTCCTTGGTAAAGGCCACTACGGAAGGGGTGAGCCGCTGGCCCTCCGCATTGGGGATGATAATTGGCTCACCGCCCTCCACCACCGCCACCACGGAGTTGGTGGTGCCGAGATCAATGCCGATCACCTTGGCCAAAGACTCATCCCCCCTCCTTCTTCCCCTTGGGTACTCCCACCCGGACGAGAGCCGGGCGGAGACAACGCCCCCTGTAAAGGTATCCCTTGCGTAGCTCTTCCGTCACCGTCTCCCGCTCGAACTCCTCCCCCTCCACCCGCTCAAAGGCCTCGTGCACCGCGGGATCGAAGGGCACCCCCCGGGACTCCACCGGCACCACTCCCGCTCCCTCCAGAACCGCCTGGAAGCGGGAGAGGATCATCTCCACCCCCCGGCGGAAGGGATCCCCGGTTCCCTCTCCCGCCGAGGCCACCGCCCGCTCGAGATCATCGAGCACGGGAAGGAGTTCCAGAAAAAAGCGGGAGAGAGCCAGCTCCTGCCACCGGCTCTGCTCGGCCATCATCCGCCGGCGGTAGTTGTCGAAGTCGGCCTGCAGCCGGCGGAGGTGAAGCGTGACCTCCTCCCCCTTCCGCCTCTCCTCCTCCAGGCGTGCGGCCAGCCACTCCCGTTCCTCCTCCAAAAGCGCGGGCTCGGGGTTCAAAGACATCTCCCTGCCTCCCGCACGAGGGCGAAGCCCAAAGCGTAATCCACCCGCCGGGGCCCGAGGATCCCCAACCGGCCTCTTCCCCCTCCCGCGATCAAAGAGAAGGAATGCATCCTCTCGTCCGGCAGCTCGTGGCCGATCAATACAGCCACCCCCCGACCTCCATTCCCCCACAGAAGCTCGGCCATGAACCCCTCCTCCTCCAGGAGGTCCAGGAGACCGGCCAGGATCTCTCCCCTGGGGGGATCCTTCCTCCCCAGAAGAGCGGAAAGCCCCACCACCTGGAGGTCACCCCGGTCCCGGCTGACCAGCACCGCCACCCCGAGAGCCCGGCTCACCCGGCGCATGGCCTCCCGAAGGTCCCTCTCCCCGCGGAAGAACCCGGACACTGACTTTCGGGGCATGAGATGGTCCACGTAGTAGCGGTACCCGAGATCCGAGGGCACCCGACCGGAGGAAACATGAGGCTGCTCCAGATACCCTTCCTCCCCCAGCTCGGCCATCTCGTTGCGCACCGTAGCCGGGCTAAGGCTCAGCCGGGAGAGATGGGCCACCAGATGGGAGCTCACGGGCTCCCCCCTCCGGATGTACTCCTCCACCACCACCTGCAGTATGCGGGCCTTCCTTTCCGAGATGTATCCTCCCATCTTAGCAGTCCCCTCGTTCGTCTGCCAGAAAGTTCGCTTCCCTAAGTTAAAAAGGGAGCGGGGCGGTGTCAAGGGTGGGCGGGGCCTGCCGCCGGCCAGGGGACACGAAGTGAACTAGCACCTGATGGGCCACCGGCAAAAGATCTTCCGGCAGGCGGAGGCGGCCGGAGGAGAGCTCCAGCCACCCCCGGGCCAGAAGTTCGAGAAGAACGGGTCCGAAAGCCTCCTCAAGCCCGAGCCCGTGCCTTTTCCGAAAGAAGTCCTCCCCCACCCCTTCCCGGAGGCGGAGCCCCAGCACCACCGTATCCTCTTGGTCCCGGAGGGAATCCAGGCACTCCCTTCCCTCTACCGGGAGACGGCCCTCGCCGAGAGCCCGGTGGTAGGGCTCGAGGCGGGGATAATTCCGCCAGCGGAAGGCGCCCAGGCGGGAGTGGGCAGAGGGACCGAGCCCCAGATACTCCCCGTTATGCCAGTAGATGAGGTTATGGCGGCACTGCCACCCGGGCCGGGCGAAGTTGGAGATCTCGTAGTGCTCGTAACCCGCGGAAGCGCAAAGCCTGAGAGCCGTAAAATACATCTCCGCCTGCTCCTCTTCGGAAGGCAGAGGCTCAGGAAGTCTGCCCCGGCCCGCCAGGTAGCCTAAAAGGGTTTCCTCCTCCACCTCCAGCCAGTAGGCGGAGAGGTGCTCCGGGTAAAGGTCCAGAGCGCGCAGGAGATCGGTCCGCCACCCCTCGAGGGTCTGCCCGGGAAGGCCGAAGAGGAGATCCAGGGATATATTGAGAAAGCCCGCCTTCCTGGCCTCCCGGAAGGCCTCCACCGCCTCCTCTCCGGTGTGGCGCCGGCGGAGAAGGCGGAGGAGGCGGAGGTCAAAGCTCTGCACTCCCAGGCTGAGCCGGTCCACCCCCCAGGAGCGGAGGAGGCGGAGCTTTTCCCCGGTAACCGTCTCCGGGTTGGCTTCCACCGTCACCTCGAGGGGAGAGATTCTCCTGTGGCGAAGGAACCCCAGCACCATCTCGAGGAGCTCCCCGAGTTCCCCCTCCCGGAGGACCGTGGGCGTCCCCCCTCCGAAATAGACCGTCAGGCCATTCTCTGTCTTTCCCCTCTCCTCCAAAAGGCCCCAGGCCAGTTCCATCTCCCGGGCCAGGGAGCGGAGATAGAGACCCACCCTCTCCGGCCGGTAGGGGAAGGCGGCAAAAGCGCAATGGGAGCAGCGGGCGGGGCAGAAAGGCACGTGAACGTAAAGCCCCAGGGGCGAGGGAGTCTCGTTCATTCCTCCACCCGGAGGACAGCCAGAAACGCCTCCTGCGGCACCTCCACCCGTCCCACCTGCTTCATCCGCTTCTTCCCTTCCTTCTGCTTCTCCAGGAGCTTCCGCTTGCGGGTCACATCCCCCCCGTAGCACTTGGCCAGCACGTCTTTCCGGAGGGCGCGGATGGTCTCCCGGGCAATCACCCGACCCCCTATGGCGGCCTGAATGGGAACCTCGAAGAGCTGGCGGGGGATGACCTCCTTGAGCTTCTCCACCAGCCTCCTCCCCCGCTGGTAGGCCTTTTCCCGGTGCACAAGGAAAGAAAGGGCATCCACCGGCTCGCCCATCACCAGGATGTCCACCTTGACCAGGTCTCCGGGCCGGTATCCCTCCAGGCGGTAGTCCAGGGTGGCGTATCCCCGGGTGCGGGATTTGAGCTGGTCGAAAAAGTCAAACATTATCTCGGCCAGGGGCAAGGAGTACTCGAACCTGGCTCTCCGGCGGTCCGGGTACGCGAGATCCAGGAGCTCCCCCCGCCTCTCCCGGCAGAACTCCATCACGGAGCCGACGAAATCGGAGGGGGTGAAGATGACCACCCGGGCGTAGGGCTCGGCTATCTCCCGGATCCTCTCCCGGGGCGGGAAGCGGGCCGGGTTCTCCACCTCCAGGACCGTCCCGTCCTGCATGGTCACCCGGTAGCGGACGCTGGGAGCGGTGACCACCAGTTGGAGTCCGAACTCGCCCTCCAGCCGCTCCCGGACCACCTCCATGTGCAGAAGCCCCAAAAACCCGGCCCGGAAGCCAAAACCCAGGGCCGCCGAGGTCTCGGGCTCGAAGGTCAGGGCCGCGTCGTTGAGGCGGAGCTTCTCCAGGGCCTCCCCCAGCGAGGCGTAGTCTTCGGGATCCACCGGGTAGAGCCCGGCGAATACCATGGGGAGAGCAGGGCGAAAGCCGGGGAGGGGCTCCGGGACCGGATCGTCGGCCGAGGTGACCGTGTCCCCCACCTGGCAGTCCCGCACCTCCTTCACCCCCGCGCAGAGGTAGCCCACTTCCCCTACTGCCAGGCTCTCCTTGGGAGACAGGTCGGGAGAGAAAAACCCCACCTCCCGGACCTCGAACTCCTTGCCCGTGGCCATAAAGAGAATGCGCCGGCCGGGGCGGACCTCCCCGTCGAAGACCCGGATATAGGCCACCACCCCCCGGTAGGAGTCGTAGTGGGAGTCGAATACCAGAGCCCGGAGAGGCCGCCCCCGCTCCCCCCGGGGAGGCGGGATGCGGGTCACCACCGCTTCCAGCACCTCTTCCACCCCCCAGCCCAGTTTGGCGGAGACGGCCAGGCACTCCTCCGGCCGGAACCCCAGCTCCGATAGCTCCCCTCGCACCCGGTCGGGGTCGGCCTGGGGAAGGTCTATCTTGTTCAGAACGGGGATGATCTCCAGTCCGTTCTCCAGGGCCAGGTAGAAGTGGGCCAGGGTCTGGGCCTCCACCCCCTGGGAGGCGTCCACCACTAAAAGCGCCCCCTCGCAGGCGGCCAGAGCCCGGGAGACCTCGTAGGAGAAATCCACATGCCCCGGGGTGTCTATGAGGTTCAAAACGTACTCCTCCCCGTCCCGGGCCCGCCAGATCATCCTCACCGCCTGGGCTTTGATGGTGATACCCCGCTCCCTCTCCAGCTCCAGCCGGTCCAGGAACTGCTCCCGCATCTTCTGGGGGGATACGGTGCCGGTCAGCTCGAGGAGTCTATCGGCCAGGGTGGACTTGCCGTGGTCCACGTGGGCGATGATGCAGAAGTTGCGCAGACGAGCCGGATCCATGCCGGCTCTAGTTTACCTTCTCCCCGCCTTCCTCCCGAACGAGCCGGGCCAGGGCCCGCCCCAAAAGCCGGGCCGCCTCGAGAGCCTCGGGCAGGGTGTTCTCCGGCCCTCCCACTTCCACCAGGATGGCCCGGGGGGAGAGATGCTGGTTGAAGCGGCTGGAGCGGACGTAAGTCCACCCTCCCCCTCCCGAGCTCACATAGCGCACGAGGTTGGAGGCCTGGGCCTCCATGATCTCGGCCAGCCTCCTCCCGAAGGCCTCGTTCTCCTTCCAGTGGGGGTTGGGGAGAGCCGGGCTCCCCTTCCCCACCACGAACATGACCCGGGCCACCGGGCGGCCCTCCACCTCCACCACCGTCTGGCTCCGGGGGGCGGAGTTGCGGTGCACGTCTATGAGATAGCGGATGGTGGGATAGCGGGAGAGCACCTCCCTCACCCCCCGCTCCGACTCCACGTATGACCCGGTGAGACCCTGACGATCGAACTCCACCCGCAGGTGGAAAGCGGGAATCCCCTCCGCCTGGAGAGAGCTCACCAGCTCCTCCCCCACCCGGAGCATGTTGACCCGGGGATCGCGGGAATAGGGTCTCTCCCCCCTCTCCCCCACCTCGCGCATGGCCGGGAGGTAAGACTCGGAGGAGTGGGTGTGGTAAACGAGCACAAGAGGCGCCTTCCCGGTCAGCCGGGACACCGCCGCCGGCCGGGGATCCAGGGGAACGGAAGGGAGGAGTTGCCACTCGCTTTCCCTCTCCTCCTCCGCCAAGCTCACCGCCGGCAAGGGGAAAGCCACCCGGATGAGGGCCGACCAGTCCCGGGCGGCTGGATCCCGGCCCGGGGGGTGACCGGCGGCCCTCTGGGCCAGGAAGGAGGGGATGGCCCCCTCCCGGGACACGGGGATGACGTCGAAGAAGGGGAGGCTGAGCCTCAAGATATAGGAAAGGAGGGAGCGTGGGGGAGGCCCTCCAGCCTGGGCGGGGACGGCGGGGGGAGAGAGATCGGCTATGAGACTAAGGAGAACGCCCAGCACGAAGAGATAGAACAGGGCCAAAAGCCATACCGACCGGCGGATGAGCATGACCGGGAAAGTGTATGAGAGACGACCTACCGCAATTCAGTGGGCACGAAAGCGTCCACCAGCCCTATGACCAGAGAGGCCAGGAGAGCGCCCACCACCGTCACCTGCATGGTGGGCACAAGGAACTGGGCCCCGTAGATCACCACCGCCCCCGCCAGAAAGCCCACCACCCCCCGGGCGTAGGGGGAGACGTTCCGCCCGATGAGACTCTCCACCGCAAATCCCAGAGCCGCGATCACCACCGCGGCGATGAGGGCGTTCAAAAACCCGGCTACCCGGAAACCGGGGAGGATGAAGCTGAGGACCATGAGCACCAGGGCGGATACTACAAAACGGACGGCAGCTCCGATCACTGCCTATGCACCTCCTGGGGCTAAAATGCCCCGCTTGGCCTCCGGTTATGACCGGGGATTTAGCTTCCACCCCTGGGCAAGAGCAACGCCTGTGATAAAATACCTCCCGTGGCACACACGCGATCGGCGAAGAAGCGCATCCGGCAGGCGGAAAAAAGGACGCTCCGCAACCGCTCCTGGATCTCCCGGGTGAGGACGGCCGCCCGGAGGGTCAGGGAGGCCAGGGCCCTAGGAGACGAAGAAAAGCTCCGGGAAGCCCTCCGGCGGGCGTTCAGCGTGATAGACAAGGCTCAGGAGAAAGGCATCATCCACCGGAACGCCGCCGCCCGGCGGAAGTCGCGCCTGAGCAGGCTGGCCCGGGGCTGAGCTCCCCCAACCGGGAGACGAGGAGGGCCAGGGCCACCTCGGGAGAGAGGGAGCCCTTCTTCACTTCCCTCTCCGCCTCCACCACCAGGGAAAAGGCCTGCTCGAGAGTCCTTCCCCCCCTCTGGCGGAAGAGCTCTCCGAGCCGCCTGGCCCTGGCCCGGGGAAGGCGGACTTCCCCTTTCTCGCCCAAAAGGAGAACGAGCCTCAGCTCCCGGGCCAGAGCCTGCAGGATAAGTCCCCAGTCCGTGCCCCGGGCCAGGAGACCGGAGAGGAGATGGAGGCCCTCCCCCGCTCTTCCCTCCAGAGCCAGCTCCGCCACCCGCCAGGCCGAAGCCTGCTCCCTCCCCCACCCCGCCTCCTCCACATCCGCCGGGGTTACCTCCTCCCTCTCCTCCACGTATGAGATCAGCTTTTCCAGCTCCGTCACCAGGCGCCAGCGATCCGAACCCTCAAGCTCCAGAAGGCGCCGCGCCCCCGCCGGGTGAAGCCTCTTCCCCCTCTCCCGGGCCTCCTCCCCGAGCCAGGAAATCAAATCCTCCGGCCCCCAGAGAGGTGCAGGGACTAACCGCCCCCCGGAAGAGGATACCGCCCGGACCAGGGGATGGGAGAAGGGAAGCTCCTCCCCCACCGCTACCACCACCGGGCAGAGGGAAGGGGAAAGGGGCCGGGAAGGACGGGGATAGGGGGAGGAAAGCCTGGCCACCAGGATCTGGGGGAAGAGAGACATCACACCCCTCTCCTTCTCCAGCTCCTCCCATGAATCCACCGGCCGGGAGGTTACCCCCAGTCGGTCCCGGAGAGAACCCGCCACCTCAGCGGCCAGAAACTGGTCAGGGCCGTGGACCAGATAGAGAGGGGAAATCCTCCCCTCCCTGATCTCGGCCAAAAGAAGGCTCCGTTCCTTTAGCCCCATGGCGCTCTCATTCTACCCCTCTCCCCGGCCGAGACTCATGGCCAGAGGGAGGAGGTAGAGAACCACCGCCAGGGGAAAGCGCCAGGGGAGAAGGGAGGGATGGAGGACGAGCAAGAGGAGGCCCCACAGAAGCCAGAAGAGGAAGGGGGAAGGCGGGGGGAGGTGGAGATCGGCTCCCGGGAGGAGGGAGAAAGCCCGGGCCACGGAGGAGAGTCCCTCGAGGGCCAGGGAAGCCACCGCGCCCAGAGTCCGGGCCAGGGAGGGAAACCAGTAGTAGAGGGCCGAGGCCAGGGCCCCCAGGGGCAGGGCCAGGGAGGCAAGAGGAGCGGCGAGGAGGTTGGCCGGGAGAGAGTAGGCGGGGAAGGATTGAAAGTGGAACCAGAGAAGGGGAAGCACGAATAGCTGGGCGGAGAGGCTTACCGCCAGCACCTGGCCGAGGAAACCGGAAAGGCGGAAAGAGGGGGATAGCAGAAGGATGCCCCCCGTGGCCGCCACCGACATCTGGAACCCCGCCTCCCAGGACAGCCCGGGAGAGAAGAGGAGGAGAAGGAGAACCGAAACCCCCAGCCAGTTGACCGTCTCCCCCCGATAGCCCAGGGCCCGGGAAAGGGAGGCCAGGGCGAACATGAGTGCCGCCCGGGCCGCAGGAGGAGACATGCCGGCCAGAAAGGCCACGCCGAAGGCGGAGGCCGCGGAAACCAGGCCCCGCCAGGGTTCACCCAGGAAAGGGCGCAGGAGGGAGAGGAGGAGACCCGCCAGAAGACTCACGTGCATACCCGAGACGGCCAGGAGGTGGCTTAACCCCGAGCGGCGGAAATCCTCCTTCCCCGACGGGGAGAGGAAGCGGGTCTCCCCGAGGAGCATGGATTTCAGAACACCGGCCTGGGAAGGCGGAAAGACCCGGTCCGCCCCGGCGGCCAGAGCGCGGCGCAGGAGCCCCCAGAAGCCCCGGCGCTCCAGCCGGAGGATCTCCGGTTCCAGGGCCGCCTCCACTCCCCGCCGGAGAACCCACCTTTCCTCCCGGAGGCGCAAGGAGCGGAAACAACCCTCCCAGCGCACCCGGTCCCCCTCCTCCAGGCCCCTCCTCCCCCACACCAGCGCCCTGGGTCCTCTTTTGGCCTTCATCCCGTCGTCCCACAAATCCAGCCGGAGAACGACCAGCTCGCCCCGAGCCTCCACCACTTTCCCTCCGCCTTTTCCGCACTGTCCGGCCCAGACCTCCTCCCCTCGGCCGGGAAGGGAGAACCGGGCCGCCCCGGCCAGGAAGAAAGCCCCAAGAAGGAGGGCCCGGCGGAGGCGATCCCCGGTGAGAAGGGAACCGAAGAGAAGGGGGAGACTCAGGAAAGAGTACGGAAAAAACCCCGGCCACCGGTGGCCAAAGGCCCCGCCCGCCCAGAAGGTCCCGGCGGCCAGGAGGGGGAGGAAGCGGTCAGGGAACCCCAAGGAAGGCCTTGATCTCTCTGAGCTTGGAGGGACCGATCCCCGGCACCTGCAAGAGATCCTCCGGACTCCCGAAAGGCCCGTGCTCCTCCCGGTACCTCACCAACCTCTCCGCCAGCACGGGACCGATCCCCGGGATCTTCTGGAGCTCCTCCCGGGAGGCGGAGTTCAAATCCAGGAGCGCACCACCCTCTGACCCACCGGATCCCGAAGAAGATCCCCCCCGCTCCGGAATCCTCACCTGCTCCCCGTCGCGGAGCACCCGGGCCAGGTTGAGGGCCTCAGTGTCCGCCTCCTCCCGGAACCCCCCGGCCATGGCCACCGCCTCCCCCACCCGGGCTCCCCTGGGTAGCCGATAGATACCGGGCCGGGCCACCGCCCCTACCACGTGAACCACAACTCCCTCCACCACCGGGAGTGGCTCCTCGGGCCGCGCCATCCCCTCTCCCCCACCCCGCCCCCGCGCCCGCCAGCTCCCCACCACCAGCGCCAGAGCCAAGCCCAGGAAAAGCAGAACCAGCCCCAGCCGCACCGGAAACTCCCTCACGGAAGAATATGGTAGTTTAATGGTTGGATTTGTCAATTGCCCAATGATTTCAGGAAATGGATAGGGGGGCCAGGCCTACGCTCCTCACGGTGATGGGAGTTGCCGGAGGAAGCATGTACCTCTTCTCCCGGGG
>Ga0197143_1000233_pt1 | contig 65957 bp, 68 predicted proteins | sample GBS70_MetaG_FD_148603 | JGI IMG/M metagenome (GOLD analysis project Ga0197143, IMG submission 148603) | Sediment microbial communities from Great Boiling Springs, Gerlach, Nevada, United States - GBS 70_MetaG | ecosystem: Environmental > Aquatic > Thermal springs > Hot (42-90C) > Sediment...
ATAAGGTCTCCCTGAAGGGTCCTGGTAGACTACCAGGTTGATAGGCTGGAGGTGTAAGCACCGTAAGGTGTTGAGCCGACCAGTACTAATAACCCGTTCGACTTGACCACTCCAGGTTGTCAAGTTTTTGAGTTTAAATGTGATATAATAATATTAAAATTAAAAAAGGGGAATAATTGCGTAATTCCCCTTTTATTATATTTTGTAGGGAGTTATCCAAGATGAGAGAAAAAGATATATTTGAAGAAATAATTGAAAGAAGCAAAAGGCGTGGGGTCATTACCTACGATGAGATAAATGATGCCCTTCCATCAGAGTATTTTTCTCCTGATGAGATAGAGGATCTTATGGACCTCCTTCACGATATGGGTGTGAAGGTTGTTGATTATGAGACTGCGCCTGTTATAAGGGAGGAGGCAGAGGAGGAGCTTGAGGAATACGAGAGAGCTGAAGATCTGGTTCAGGCCTATTTTCATTCCATGGGTGATATAACGATTCTTACCAAAGATGAGGAGACAGAGCTCGCAAAAAAATATGAAGAAGGCAGAGAGATAATAAAGGAGATTATTACAAGTTTGCCCCTTTACAAAAAGATACTTTCTGATCTTGAAGCACAGCAGGAAGATGAAGAAGATACTATTGCACCGGAGGAGCGTCCTGATGAAGCTCTTCACAGAGCAAGATTAAAATTTGAAGACCTGATGGAAAAGCTTTCTGATATCGACAGAAGGCTTAATAAATATGGTTCTTTGAAGGAACTTAAAAAGATTATAAATGAAAAGAAAAAGGCTGGAGCAAATGTTACTAAACTTGAACAGCTTGCTAAAGAGGTTCAGGCAGAATACAGGGCGATTGAGCAGGAATTAGGAGTAAAGGTTGATAACCTGAGGGAAATGTGGGACAGATATGTAAAGGCAAGAGAACTTGCTGAAACAGCAAAGAATGAGCTCATCACAAGAAACCTCAGGCTTGTTGTTAATATAGCAAAGAACTATGTCGGTAGAGGTTTATCACTTCTTGACCTAATTCAGGAAGGGAACATTGGTCTGATGAAGGCTGTTGATAAATTTAAATACGAAAAGGGATTCAAGTTCTCCACATATGCCACATGGTGGATAAGACAGGCTATCACAAGGGCCTTGATAGATCAGACAAAGACTATTCGAGTACCTGTTCACATGATGGAGTTCTATAACAGGGTTACAAAGGCATCACGTGAACTTACTCAAGAACTGGGAAGAGAGCCAACTAATGATGAGATCGCAAAAAAACTTGGTGTTCCCGTGAGAAAGGTCGAAGAGGTATTCAGGGCTATTCAGGATCCTATAGGACTTCAGACACCTGTTGGAGATGAGGATACAGAGCTTGAGGACTTCATAGGCGACAAAAATAGCCCTTCTCCTTATAATGGTGCAGAAAAAAGTGAGCTCTCGGAATATATCCAGAGGGTTCTGAAGACCCTTTCACCAAAGGAAGAGAAGGTTATAAGGATGAGATTCGGTATTGGTGTTGATAGGGATCATACCCTTGAAGAGGTTGGTAGATATCTCGCTATCACAAGGGAAAGGGTTAGACAGATTGAGGCAAAGGCCTTAAGAAAACTCAAACATCCCAGTAGATTGAGGGTATTGAAGAGTATTACAAGTTGAAAAGTCTATAAGATCAGAAGATTGAGGCCGGCTCAAAAAGCTGGCCTTTTTATTTCATTATCAGTGAAGGACTTCTCTAATAGCTGATATCTCTTGAAAACATCAAGACCATTTAGCTTTGGCAGTATAAGGTCAAGGAGAATAAGGTCAAGATTATCCTTTTCCCTTTCGAAGATATGGAGGGCTTCAAGACCATCTTCAGCCTCAAGAACTTCATATCCAATCCTCTGCATGCATGCTCCGTCTGAATCTTATGCTTTCAGTTTCGTGCAGTACACGATCATAAAGCAAATAGAGCACATCTTCCTCTGGTTCAATAAGGGGTATCCCTTTAAGGGCTTTTTGAATTATAAAGGGGTGATTCGTCTTCATCATCAAGCCTCAAGATTTCAATATTCCTTTCTGATAAAAGGGAAAGCCTTTCTATGATTTCTATTACTTCTTGTTCCTTTTTAGAATTAATGAATATAGCAAGGTCTATATCTGACCTGTGATGAGGCCTTCCTTCTGCAAAGGAACCATAAAGATAGGTAAGAGATATAAGACCTCTTTCTTTCAGATCTTTCAGGGCATCTTTTATCCTTTCTATCTCCTCCATGTTTAAATTATATCAGAGGCTACAGGATTTAATAATCTATGTGTTAAAATATAAAAAAACTCAGGAGACTAAGTATGGTCTTTGTGGGTCTTGATATTGGTTCTGTAAGTATAAAATTAATAATCCTTGACGATTCCTTAAAAACTTTAAAGAGCCTTTACATAAAGCATCAGGGCCATCCATTAAAAACAGTTCTTCAGGTTATTAAAGAAACCCTCAAGGAATACGGCAATTTTTATCTCTCCATTACGGGTTCGGGTTCAAAGTTTATATCAGATGCCACAGGCATCAGGTCTGTAAATGAAGTAATTGCACAGGCTACCTCTACAAAGAGGCTTTATCCTTTTGTTAGGACGATTATTGAGATCGGTGGTGAGGATTCAAAACTCATATTCCTTGGAGATAATGGAATAAAAGACTTCTCCATGAATTCTATCTGCGCAGCAGGAACAGGCTCTTTCCTCGAACAGCAGGCAGAAAGGCTAAGAATATCTATAGAGGAATTCAGTGACCTTGCTCTTAAATCACTAAGACCAGCAAAGATAGCAGGCCGATGCAGTGTCTTTGCAAAATCAGATATGATTCATCTTCAGCAGATAGCAACACCTCTTGAGGATATCGTTGCTGGATTGTGCTTTGCTGTTGCGAGGAATTTTAAAGGCACTATTGCAAAGGGCTCAGAACTTCAGGAACCTGTAGCCTTTCATGGAGGTGTTGCCTTAAACAAGGGTGTTGTAAGGGCTTTCAAAGAGGTCTTTGGTCTTAATGAGATATTTATTCCAGAAGAGTGTCTCTTTATGGGTGCTATTGGTGCTGTAATTAAGGATAGGGAGGAGTCCAGGTTTAATGCCTTTGATATAAAAACTCTTTCAATGATAGAGAAAATCGATAGGGCCTCTGGAATTCTTTATCATCTACCCCTTAAAAGAGATGGAGATTCTTCAGGAGGTTTTCAAGAACATTACCTTTACAGACCTGAAAAGCCTGTAGAGGCCTATCTTGGAATTGATATAGGTTCTATAAGCACAAACCTTGCGATTATTGATAACTCAGGAAGACTTATTGCAAAAAGATATCTCATGACAGCAGGCAGACCTATTGAGGCAGTCCGTCAGGGCCTAAGGGAATTGGCTCAGGAGGTGGGAAGTCTTGTTGATATTAAAGCAGTTGGAACCACAGGTTCTGGAAGATATATGATTGCTGATTATGTTGGAGCAGACATAGTAAAAAATGAGATTACAGCCCAGGCAACGGCTGCTATATTTATTGACCCTGAGGTTGACACAATCTTTGAGATAGGTGGACAGGATTCAAAATATATATCCATCCGTAATGGTATAGTAGTTGACTTTGAGATGAACAAGGCCTGTGCAGCAGGCACAGGTTCATTCCTTGAGGAGCAGGCAGAAAAACTCGGTATTTCTATAAAAGAGGAGTTTGCCTGTCTTGCCTTCAGCTCTGATAGACCCTGTTCTCTTGGTGAGAGATGCACCGTCTTCATGGAGAATTCCCTAATGGCAAATCTTGCAAAAGGTGCCTCAAAGGAAGACCTCATTGCCGGCCTTGCCTATTCTATTGTTGAAAATTATATAAACAGGGTGGTAGCTGGCAAGCCTATTGGTAATAAGATATTCTTTCAGGGTGGCGTTGCCTTTAATAAGGCTGTTGTGGCTGCCTTTGAGAGATATCTCGGGAAAAAGATTATCGTTCCACCTCATCATGATGTTACTGGTGCAATAGGTATGGCCCTTATCGCAAGGGATCATGCAAAGACAATTAAGGACTTCAGGACAGGATTTAAAGGTTTTGATATAGCCTCAAGGTCGTATAATGTGAGTTCTTTTCAGTGTAATGGCTGTCCAAATGTATGTGAGATAAATAAGGTAAAGGTTGAGGGAGAGGATCGTATCCTTTTTTATGGTGGAAGGTGTGAGAAATATGAATTGAAGAGTGATGAGTCTGTAAGTATAAAGGATTACCTTGAGATGAGAAGGAGACTTCTTTATGAAGAAGCAGAAGACATACCAGACCGAAAAGGTCCTGTAATAGGAATTCCCTTTATATTCTTCTTTCATGAGCAACTTCCTTTATGGAAGGCCTTTTTCAAAGAGCTTGGTCTTGGTATCAAGATTTCACCCTTCACAAACCGCTCTATAGTAAATCTTGGAGTTGAGGCAGTTAATACTGATACCTGTTTCCCTGTTAAGGTAGCCCATGGTCATGTCCTTTATCTTGCTAATGAGGGAGTAGATGCTCTCTTTATTCCTTCTTTTAAGAATCTTAATCTTCAAGGTGAAGAATATGATAGGGGACTTGCCTGTCCCTTTGTCCAGACTATCCCTTATGTAATAAAGAGTTCATTAAAAGAGAGACTGCCAGAGGTCCTGAGTCCTGTAATAGATTTTTCGAGACCTGATTACCTTATCTCAGAGCTTCATAGGGTTTTGAAACCTTTCAGGATACCAAAATCAGCCATAAAGGTATCTCTCGAAAAGGCCCTTGAATGCCGGAAGGAATTCGATGTCCTTCTTAAAGAAATGGGTAAAGAGGTCCTCAATTCTAAGGAAGAACTTAAGATTGTCATAATAGGGAGGGCCTACAATGCCTTTGATAGTGGTATGAATCTTGACATCCCCAGAAAGCTTTCAAGGCTTGGCATAAAGACCATTTCAATGGACATGCTTCCAATTGATGATATTAATATAAAAGATGACTGGCCTAATATGTACTGGAGGAGTGGTCAGAGGATCCTCAGGGCTGCAAGATTTATAGCTAAGAGGGATGACCTTTATCCTGTCTATATAGGAAACTTTTCCTGTGGTCCTGATTCTTTTATCCTTAAATATTTTTCTGAAGAGCTTTCAGGTAAGCCCTTTCTTCACCTTGAGATAGATGAACACAGTGCTGATGCAGGTCTTATAACAAGGGTAGAGGCCTTTATTGATAGTATCAAGTCGCGAAAAAGGCAGGGAGTTTCTGAGAAAAAGTATTTCCATATCTTTGCCCCACAGGTTCCATTAGATAGAAAAAGGACAGTTTTTATACCGCGGATGTCAGATCATGCCTTTGCTCTGAAGGCAGCCTTTCAGGCCTCAGGAATTGAGGCAGAGGTCCTTCCAGAATCAGACAGAGAGTCCCTGAGGCTTGCCATGAAATATGTATCAGGTAAGGAGTGTTTCCCTTGTTATGTCACGACAGGTGATATGGTAAAAAAGGCCCTTTCATCTGACTTTATTCCCCACAGGAGTGCCTTTTTTATGCCCTCTGGAACAGGTCCCTGTAGATTCGGACAGTATAATGTCTTTCACAGGATTGTGCTTCACAAACTGGGCTTTGATAATGTGCCTGTTCTTTCGCCCACTCAAGATACCCAGTTTTACAGAGACCTTGGAATCATTGGAAGGGAATTTATAGAAAGGTCCTGGAAGGGGATAGTTGCCTATGAGATACTTCTTAAATATCTCCATGAGACAAGACCCTTTGAGAAAAACAGAGGCGAGACAGACGAGCTGTACGGGATATATATTGACAGAATATATAATGCCCTTATATCTGATGATTCAAGGCTTGAGAAGACCCTTGAGGAGCTCAAAAGAGATTTTGAAAATATAAAGAAGATAGATGAGAAGAAGCCCCTTATAGGAATAGTTGGAGAGATCTTTGTAAGGTCTCACAGATTTTCTAATGAAGACCTTATCAGGAAGATAGAGGCCCTTGGTGGCTGGGTATGGCTTGCTCCTCCTGAGGAGTGGATTTATTATGTGAATTATGTAGCCCTTAAGAAGGCGTGGATAAAAGGTGATAAATCTGCAATTATACAGTGCCTCTTAAAAAGGCTTTTTCAGAGGCGAATTGAACACAGATTGCAGAAGCCCTTTAAAGATCTGAAGACATTGAAGGAGCCATCTACAAAAGAGATCCTCAAGAAGGCAAGGCCTTATCTGCCAGAGACTTTTGAGGGAGAGGCCGTCCTTTCCATTGGAAAGGCTATAGACCTCATACAAAAGGGAGCTTCTGGTATAATAAATGCGATGCCCTTTGGTTGTATGCCAGGCACTATTGTTACAGCAATAATGAAGAAGGTGAGCAGGGATTACGGGATACCCTTTTTAAGTATCCCTTATGATGGGGTAGAGTCTGCCACAAACAATCTTCAAATAGAGGCCTTTATGCAGGCAGTTCAGGATAAAAGTTAAGGAGGTGAGTCAATGGGAAGTGTACTTAAGTGGAGGAGGAAGAAGATATCAAAGCATAAATACAGAAAGCTCAGAAAGAAGATGAGGGCCCAGAGGAGAAAGTAAATTGAAAGAGGAGATTATTCTTAAAGAGAACATAAAACTCCTTGAAAAGGAGATAGAGACCCTTACAGAAAGGCTCAAGGTTCTTGAAGGGGCTCTTCTGGAATTTAAAGAATTAGATACAGAGATAAAGGCAATAAAACTTTATCTTTCAAAGACAGACCCGAAATTTAAGGAACAGTATCCTGATATCATAAAGAAGGTCAAGGGTCTGTAAGGCGCGTTACCCTTATCCCAGCAAAGTCCATATCCTTAACATAATCTAAGAAGGGGACTTTCTTTACAGTCCCCTTTCCATTTTTCTTGCCACTGGCATGAATGAGATAAATATTGTCTCCTTCAACCTTCAGAATCCCTATATGACCAATAATCTCTCCGTAGAGCCTCGTCTCAGGTCTCTTAACAAAAAATATTATATCTCCATTCTTGAATCCCTTACTCTCTTTAATAGAATCCTTTGGAAGTATTATAACCTTCTGCCTTCCTCTTGAGCCTGCTATCTCAATGGTAGGACCGAGCTCTTCTGTGACTTCTTTGCCAAATTTTCCGCTATCAATCATATCTTCTCCATATTCGTATCTTTCGTTGTAATTTAATACCCTGCCATCAGGCCCAAGATAGCCCTTTGTGAAGAATCTCTTTTCAAGGGCTATCTTTATAGCATCCTCTTGATTTTTTGAGAGGGCAAGCTCAACAGTCCTGAATGTTAGATACATGCAGTCAACTTCATCATCATATACAATAACACGCCTTCTCACATATGCTCCAATTGGGTCAGGATCATAAGGTTTGCCGAGGAATTGTTCGGCTATGGAGGCAATGCGGTCACCAACTGTTACTTCGCCATCTCCTGTTTCTCCAGAGACCAGTGAATTGGTGGCGAAAATAAAATTTGAGAGTGATAAAAGGAGCAGGAAAACTTTAAAGGTCAGAGCTCGATTCACCTCTTCACCCTTTCTCACTTCTGATATCTGACTCTGTTTCGACATGCCATATCCTTTATTCAGGTTCCTTGAAAACTTACCTATTGGGATTCTAAAAAAAACTTGACTATTTTATCAACCATTGATAAGATTTATTAGAAAAAACATGAAGGGGTGACATATGAAAAGGTTATGCTTGGTAGCTATAATTATATTTGTATCTTTTTATCCAGTGATTATTCTTGCTCAGGAGGTTGGTGTCGAAAGTAACAGTTCAGGTCAGCTTTCAGAGTCAGTTCCTGAGAAACAGGATGGTGTTGCCCCAGACCAGGTACAGGAGCAAGAAAAAACAGAGGATACTGTCCTTGATCTTAAAACCGAGGAAGGTTTCAGAATCTATACTGTACAGAAGGGTGATACCCTGTGGGACATTGCTCATAATATACTGAAAGAACCATTTTTATGGCCAAAGGTCTGGGCTTTCAATCCTGATATTAAAAATCCTGACCTCATCTACCCCGGGCAGAGGATAAAGATACCTCTTTTTGCTCTTAAACCAGAGCTCGTCTCAAAGGAACCTGAGATCAAGGCTGAGGAGGTAGAGGCTTTAAAGGAGCAGAAGGAGGTTATCAAAGGAGAGGAAGAAAAGGTGGCTTTGAAGCCTTCCATTGAGATCATTGAAGAGGAAAGGCCTGAATATATTATTGATAGGAATCTCCTCATTGCCAGTGGATATATATCGAGGTCCATACCTGACAGGGGAAGGATAATAGGCACACCTCAGGGAAGAACCACTATGGGAAAAGGGGATTATATATACATAAAAACTGAAGGAGAGGCAAAGATAGGAGACAGATTCTATGTCATAAGGTCAGCAGGTATGATAAGACATCCAGAAAGAGGAAATGAGGTGGGTTATCTTATAGAGATAAACGGTATTATAGAGGTCGTTGGTGAAGAATCAGGTATGACAAAGGCAGAGATAAAGGAGTCCTTCAAGGAGATTAATGTAGGAGACAGGCTTGACAACTTCTATCTTATAGAACCACCCCTCAAACCTGAAAGTCCAGTCATACCAGAGATAGAGGCTTCAATAGTTGCGATTAGACATCTTTATTCAACAACAGGAAGTATCTATGACATTTTTTATATAGATAAAGGAGAAAAGGACGGGATAACACAGGGAAGTCTTCTTTATCTCTACTCAAAGGAAAAACCTGTTGTTCCTTTAGGGATAGCTCAGGTGATTAATGTTAAGGATGAAACAGCCACTGCTGTTTTAAGAAAAGGATTGAAAGAGATATTAGTGGGAGACAGGGTAATAAATAAGAAATAATTTGAAGACACTTTATCTTATTGGCATAGGTACAGGAAATCCTGAGCACCTTACAATTCAAGCCCTGAATATCCTAAAAAAGGTTGATGTAATCCTTATTCTTGATAAGGACTCTAAAAGACAGGCTGAACTTGTAAGGCTCAGAAAGGATATTCTTCAGAAATATCTACCAGAACAGAGATATAAGCTGGTTCATGTAAAGATCCCGGAAAGAAAGAGAGGTAGGGAATTAAATCTTTATAAAGAAAATGTTACTTTCTGGCGAAGGCAGAAGGCAGAGATACTTGCCAATGCAATAAAAAAGGAGATAGAAGAAGGACAAAAGGCTGCCTTACTCATCTGGGGTGATCCATCTCTTTATGATGGCCATATAGAGATACTTGAGTACATTCTTCATAAGGGACTGGCTGAGTTCAATTATGAGATAATACCTGGCATAACAGCCATGCAATTACTTGCTGCAAGGCACAGGATATCTTTAAACAACATTGCTGAAAGCATCTTGATAACCACAGGGAGAAACTTGAAAGAGATTCCTCCTGAAGGGATAAAAAATGTGGTGGTATTCCTTGACAATTATCTTACTTACAAGAACTTCAGAGACTCGGAACTACACATCTACTGGGGTGCCTATCTTGGGACAAAAGATGAAATCATCATTTCAGGCAGGATAGGAGATGTTGTAGATGAGATCATAAGATTAAGGACTGAAGCGAGGAAAAAGAAGGGGTATATAATGGAAACTTATATATTGAGAAGGGATGGAGAATAAACTTTATGTCATAGGCATTGGCTACAGGCCATTAGATAAAAGGGCAGTCAACCTGATCCTCAATGCCCCTGTTATCCTTGCCTCAAAGAGGCTTTTTGATGTCTTTGCAAGATATGAAGAGTTTCAGGTTGTGAAAGAAAGGGTCAGGGTAATCAATAACATAGATGAGACAATCGCCTTTATAAAGGCAAATCTAAGTCGACCTGCTGTCCTTCTTGCATCTGGTGATCCATTATTCTTTGGTATTGGTAAAAGGCTTATAGAGGAGTTTGGAAGAGATAAGGTGGAGATAATTCCTGATCTCTCAAGCATCCAGCTTGCTTTCTCAAGGATAAAGGAGGCATGGGATGATGCCTTCTTTATGAGTCTCCATGGAGGTCCCGATCCACTAAAGAGAAGGAAACTTCCTTATGAAATAAGAGATATTCCATCTCTTATTAAGAGGCATAATAAAATAGCAATACTCACTGATAAAGAGAATAATCCTTCAAAGATTGCCTTATTTCTTTCTTCAGCCTTCAATCTTAAGTATGTAGCCTTAAAGCTTTATGTCTGCGAGAGGCTCGGTTACCCTGATGAGAGGATTACAGAGGGTACACCTGAAGAGATTGCCTCCATGACCTTTTCTGACCCGAATGTTATGATAATAAAGGCTGAACAAGCAGTCAGTGCTATATCATCAATGCCGATTTTTGGACTTAAAGAAGAAGAATTATCACATTCAAAGGGTTTTATAACAAAGGACGAGATAAGGGCAATCTCGATCCACCGATTGAGGTTACCCCGTAAAGGAATAGTATGGGATATTGGCGCTGGTTCTGGTTCTGTTTCAGTAGAAATAGCATGTCTCTCCCCGACTCTCCATGTTTTTGCAATTGAAAGGGATGAGCTTCAACTCTCTCACATCAGAGAGAACATCGAAAGACTTGGTATTACAAATGTTGAGGTCATAAAAGGTGAGGCACCTGAGGTCCTGGAAGGACTTCCTTTACCAGACAGGGTCTTTATTGGTGGAAGTGGTGGCAGACTTGAGGAGATAGTGGAGAGGGTTTCGAACATAAATGCAGGGATTATCGTAATCAATGCCACAACCCTTGAGACCCTCAATACTGCTATCAAAAGTCTTAAAAGATATGGATATAGAGTAAGTGTGTCAGAAGTGATTGTAGCAAGGTCAAAACCTCTTTCCGAGAGTACTCACTTGGAGGCACTTAATCCTGTCTTTGTTATAAGTGGAGTCAGGACATAAAAAACTATCTCTTTACTCCCTCGCCCCTTAGTGTTTATAATAAAAAATGCTTTTAAGGGGTAAGGTCTGGAGATTCGGTAATGATATAAATACTGATGCGATTATTCCAGCACGGTATCTTAATACATCGGATCCTCAGGAACTTGCAAGACATGTAATGGAGGATGCTGATAAGGATTTTCCTTCAAAGGTAAGGCCTGGTGACATTATCGTTGCAGGCAAGAATTTCGGATGTGGTTCTTCAAGGGAGCATGCACCCATTGCGATAAAGGCTGCTGGCATTCAGGCCGTTGTGGCAAAAAGCTTTGCAAGGATCTTTTACAGAAATGCCTTTAATATTGGCCTTCCGATATTTGAACTTCCAGAGGCAGACTTAATAAAAGAGGGAGACGAGATCGAGATAGATGCTGACACAGGGATTATACGAAATATTACTAAGTCAGAGGAATACAAAACAAAGCCCATACCTCCTTTTATGCAGGAACTGGTAAAAGCAGGTGGTCTTATTGAATGGGTGAAGAGAAGACTTGGCAGTCAATAATTAAGCTGAAGATGCAGCAGTAGTTTTTAGGAAAATATTTTTCGTAATAAACTCTTGTCTACTGCTTTTGTCTGATTTACGCTTCATATTTTATAAATAATAAAGGAGGCAGATTTTGTGAAATCTTATAATATTGCAGTTATACCAGGAGATGGAACAGGTCCAGAGGTTATAAGAGAAGGGGTAAAAGTCCTTGATGCCATATCTCAAAGGCTGGGATTTAAATTGAATTATCAATATTATGATTTTGGCGGAGAAAGATATCTCAGGACAGGGGAGACCCTTCCTGATAGTGCCATTGAAGAATTAAAAAGATTCAATGCCATATATCTTGGAGCAATAGGTCATCCTGATGTTAAACCTGGGATCCTTGAAAGGGGCATATTGTTGAGAATAAGATTCGAGCTTGACCAGTACATTAATCTCAGACCTGTAAAGCTTTATCCAGGTGTGGACTGTCCGTTAAAGAATAAAAAACCAGAGGATATTGATTTTGTCGTTGTAAGGGAAAATACAGAGGGTCTTTATGCGGGTGCCGGGGGTTTCCTCAGGAAGGGCACACCTGATGAAGTAGCAATTCAAGAGTCAATAAATACGAGGAAGGGTGTGGAGAGATGCATAAGATTCGCCTTTGAGTATTGCAGGAAGAGGAATAAGGATAAGAAGCTTACCCTCTGTGGAAAGACTAATGTCCTTACCTATGCCTTTGACCTCTGGGAGAGGGTATTTTATGAGGTTGCAAAGGAATATCCGGATATAAAAGTGGATTATGCCCATGTAGATGCCATAACTATGTGGTTTGTGAAGAATCCCGAATGGTTCGATGTTATTGTGACTGACAATATGTTTGGAGATATTATCACAGATCTTGGTGCAATGATTCAGGGCGGAATGGGTATAGCTGCTGGTGGAAATATAAATCCACAGGGTGTATCAATGTTTGAACCAATTGGAGGATCTGCTCCCAAGTATACAGGCAAGAATATTATAAATCCCCTTGCTGCTATCTGCGCTGGTGGCATGATGCTCGAGCACCTTGGTGAGGAAAAGGCTGGAGAACTTCTTGAGAGAGCAGTAATAGAGGTGACTTCAAAGCATCTCAAGAGCCTTGCAGCAGGTCAGATGGGATATACAACAACAGAGGTGGGTGACCTCGTGGCAAGATATGCAGCTACGTTACCACTATAATTAAAGTTCTGGAGGTCCGAGAATATGTTAAAGAAAAAAGATTCCTATGTAGTTGCTGTTGTTGGTGCAACGGGAGCCGTAGGTGAAGAGATGGTTCTTATCCTTGAGGAGCGGGACTTTCCGGTTAAGGAACTCAAGGTTTTTGCATCAGAGCGTTCTCTGGGTAAAAAGATAGAATTCAGAAACAGAGAGATACCTGTAGAAACCCTTAGCGATGATTCTTTTAAGGGAGTAGATATTGCCCTATTTTCAGCAGGTACTGAGTGTTCAAAGATATGGGCACCTGTTGCTGTGAAGTCAGGATGTGTTGTGATTGATAACTCAAGTCAATGGAGAATGGATCCTGATGTGCCTCTTGTTGTACCAGAAGTCAACCCTCACGACCTTAAATGGCACAAAGGTATAATTGCAAACCCAAATTGTTCAACAATACAGATGGTTGTAGCCCTGAAGCCAATTCATGATGTAGCAAAGATAAAGAGGATAGTTGTTACCACCTTTCAGTCTGTATCTGGAACAGGGAAGAAGGCAATGGATGAGCTTCTTCAGCAGACAGCTGATCTTCTTAACTTCAGGGAGATAAAGTGCAATGTATACCCCCACCAGATTGCCTTTAATGTCCTCCCTCATATTGATAAGTTTCTTGAAAATGGTTACACAAAAGAAGAGATGAAGATGGTAAATGAGACAAGAAAGATTATGGGTGATCCCTCTATAAGGATTACGGCTACAACAGTAAGGGTACCTGTCTTTAGAGGTCATTCTGAGAGTGTGAATATAGAGACGGAAAAAAAATTATCAGCTAATGAAGTTAGGGCTATCCTTGCCAGTGCTCCCGGCGTCATAGTTTTTGATGCACCTGAAAAGAATGTCTATCCCCTTCCCGTTGATGTAGCTGGTAAGGATGAGGTCTATGTGGGAAGAATCAGGGAGGATGAGTCTATTCCCAATGGAATAAACATGTGGATAGTGGCAGATAATCTTAGAAAAGGTGCAGCCCTTAATGCAGTTCAGATAGCTGAAAAGCTTATAGAGATGACTGTGTAATAAGACTTTGCCATAATGAAGATAGAGAAGATCGAACTTTCTGGTTTCAAATCCTTTGCTGAGAAGACCACCATCCATCTCCATCCAGGGATAACAGGTATCGTTGGTCCTAATGGTTGTGGTAAAAGCAATATTGTTGACGCCATAAAATGGCTCCTTGGAGAGCAGAGTGCCAGGAGTCTCAGGGGTGACAGAATGGATGAACTGATATTCAATGGCTCCCAGACAAGAAAGCCAAAGGGTATGGCCGAGGTAAAGCTTTATATATCAGGGCTTCCAGCTCCTTCTGAAGATAATGGTTCTTCCGATAGTATAACTGTAATTTCAAGAAGGATTTACAGGAGTGGAGATAGTGAGTTTGCAATAAATAATAATCTATGTAGGCTTAAGGATATAAAGGACCTTCTACTTGATACAGGTCTTGATGTAAAAAATTATTTTATCTTTGAGCAGGAGAGAATTACCCAGATCACCAATGCAAAACCACAGGACAGGCGATTTCTTATAGAAGAAATCGCAGGTGTTATTAAGTATAAAGTTAAAAAGGCTGAGGCCCTTCAGAAGCTTGAACAATCAAAGCTTAACCTTCAGAGGATAAATGACATAATAAGCGAGGTTAAGAGGCAGCTTAATAGCCTCGATAGACAGGTGAAGAAAGCTGAGAGGTTTAAGAAACTTTCTGAAGAGAGGAAGATAATTGAGCTTTATCTTTCAAGACACCAATTTAATCAATTAAAATCCCGGCTTTCTGAACTTTGTGAGATAATCAATACCCTGAAGGCAGAAGAGGCCAGTAAGAGGGCAGAGATAGACTCTCTTGATAATGCCCTTCAGGAGAGGAGACTCCGTTTGATCGAAAAGGAAAGGGCCCTCTCAGACCTTTATACAGTTCTTGAAGGAAAGGAGAGGATTATCTCTGAGAATGAGAAGGCTATAATTCAGGCAGAATCAAAGGTAGAGGCCCATCAGAAAGAGAAGGAGAGACTCGAAGGGGAAAGAAGGGATAACCTTAAAAGGTTAGAGGAGTTGACTTTTAGCATAAATAAATTGATGGTTGAGCGGGATCTTCTCAAACAGGAATTTGAGTCCCTCAAGCAGAGGATGGATGCACTGACTCTTGAACTCAAGGGTTTTGAAGAGGAGATGTTAAGTATTGAATCTGTGCTTGAAGATAAAAGAAGGGCATTTTTCAGATTATCGGATGAAATAAGCACTAAAACTAACGAGAGGACAAGGATACAGGCTACTCTTGAATCCCTTGATAGAAGGGATTCAGCGATTAAAAAGGAACTTGAAGAGTTATATTCAAGGATTGAAGAGATCGATAGAAATATAAATAGCATTGAAGAGGCTATAAAATTTTCTTCTAATGAACTCCTTTCTCTTAAGGATAAAAGGGACGAGATTTTATCTGAAAAAGAGGCTATTGAAGCAAAGATTGATTTGAAGGAGCAGGAACTTCAAAAGGCAAAGGAGGAGATGGCATCACGCCTTACAAGGCTTAATTCATTAAGAGAACTTATCCTCAATGAAACCACTGTCAGGGTTTTTCAAGAAGATGATGGCCTTAATATAGTGGGCTTGTTTTCTGATATATTTGAGGTACCAGAAAGATATGAAAAGGCAATAGAAGGTATACTCTCTGAGAGAATAAATACCTTTATTTTTCCTGACAGGGCAGGTATTAAGAGGGCGGTAACTTTAATAAAAGAGAAAGGAACCTTCAGGACACCTCTTCTGAGCAGGGAACAGATTGCTAATATTACTTTTCCCAGCCAATCAGAAGTGACAGATATAGCGGCTTCTCTCTCGATTTCCAATTTTATAAAGGCTATTGATGTTGTTAAGGTTATTGATGAGGGATTTTCTGAATTTATAAAGGCAATTCTTGGCTCAGCAATAATCGTGGACTCTATTGAGGAGGCAATGAGGATTAAGGAAGAGGGATTCTTCGGTGAGGTTGCAACTATGGATGGAGATATAATAGATAAAGAAGGGATTGTCTGGGCAGGTCAGGGAAAAGGCGTTTTAAAGAGAAAAAGAGAGATAAAGGAACTCGAATCTATTATAGATGGATTGAAGGAAAAGATAGAGAAAAAGAATGAAGAACTACAAGGCTTAAAACAAAGGCTTTCAGAACTTGAAGAGGAATTCAATAAGATCGAGGCCCTTCTTGATGCTGAAAATGCTAATCATACAGCCCTTAGACACAATCTTGATAATTATCTAATGGAAAAGGAGCGGTTGAATAAGCGTCTTTCCTATGCCCATATTGAAAAAGAAGAACTCCTTAAGGAGCGGGAAACCCTTCTAAAGGAGATTAAAGATATGGATAACCTAATATCAGAGCTTGAAGGAAAGAGAAGCTCTATCGAGAGGGAGATAGAGGAGATAAAAAGGGGGATACAATTCAAAAGAGAGGAGGTTGAATCAAGAAAACAAGATTACACTGATCTCAGGTTGAGTTATACCAAATCCGGAGAAAGATACAATTTGATTTCGAGAGATATAGAGACTAAAAAACAGGAGATAGAAGTAATAAACTCGAAAAATAAAGAAATTATTCGATTAATTGATGGGCTTGACAGGGAAAGGAAGAGGTTACTTCAAGAGATCGAAGGGCTTAAGAGAATGACTGCTCAAAATATAAAAGAGGTAGCAGAGATAAAGGAGAGGATTAGCACCGAGAGACAGCAGATCAGTGACGAGAATATGAGATTCGTAGAGATAGAAGAGGATATAAAGAAACTCAGAATTCAGTTAGATGGTATAGTAGCAAGACTGAATGAACTTGAAGTACAGAGAGCTGAGACATCCGTCAGGATCGAAAATATAAAGGAATCTATAATGATTAACTACGGAATCAACATAGAAGAACTCACAGAGACAGATTTGGCAATTGGAGGTTCCGTTATTAATGGAGAGGTAACAATTGAAGAGCTTACAGAAAGGCTTAATTCTATAAGGAAAAAGATTGAGGATATAGGACCAGTGAATCTTAGTACTATCGAGGAGTATGAGGAATTGAAGGAACGATATAATTTTCTTACCTCACAGCGTGATGATCTTACAAGGTCTATTGAAGAGCTCGAGGAGGCTATCCATAAGATTAATATCACTACTAGAAAAAAATTAAGAGAGGCCTTTGATTCATTAAATGAAAAGTTTGGGGAGGTTTTTCGATCTCTTTTCGGAGGTGGAAAGGCCTCTATTGTTCTTACAGATGAGAATAATATCCTTGAAAGCGGAATAGAGATTATAGCGCAGCCACCCGGGAAAAGGCTTCAGAATATAAACCTTCTATCGGGTGGGGAGAAGGCCCTTACGGCCCTTTCCTTGCTCGTAGCAAGCTTTCTTATAAAACCAGCACCTCTTTGTGTGCTTGATGAAGCAGACGCTCCCCTTGATGAGGCAAATGTGGATAGATTTGCACAGATGATTAAGGAGCTTTCAAAAACGATTCAGTTTATAATTATAACTCACAATAAGACCACAATGACCTATTGTGATTATCTTTACGGCGTTACAATGGAAGAGCCCGGAGTCTCAAAGATTATCTCACTTCAACTAACATCAGTTTAACGGTTTTCTGATGTCAGGAGTCAGAAATCTTATCTTAAACTTGCAATTTCCTGTAGCTTTCTACAGGCTTGTCTTATAGTGCCCTCTCCTACTGCCGGAGATATTAGGGTGAAATCTCCCGTAACCATTAAAGGGAGGGGGATTTTTTAGAACCTTGCTGCTTCCCACGATAATCTTTAAGGTCCGACATCTGTGTCTATGGATTAGAGATTGAATCTTCATTTCGAGGGCGGTAATTTATGCTATAATTATAAAGGGATTTCTCAAAGGAATAAACCTTTGCTACCCTGATGTAATGAATTTTTCATTTACAGGGTGTGAAAAAGGAAATCCCACAAAAGGAGATATTTATGGCAACTGCAGCAATAGGAAACACAGTAAGGGTTCACTACACAGGGAGATTGAGCGACGGAACTATCTTTGATACTTCCGTAGGGAGGGAGCCCCTTGAGTTTACGATAGGAGAGGGCAGGTTAATTCCAGGTTTTGAAAAGGCGGTGATAGGTATGAAGACAGGAGAGGTAAAGACGGTTGTGCTTTCACCTGATGAGGCCTATGGACCTTATCTTGAAGAGCTCACTGCAGATGTGGACATAAGTCAGTTTCCACCACATATAAAACCTGAAGTAGGCCTGCATCTTCAGATAAAACAGGATAATGGCTCCTTCGTTGATGTGATGATTACAAGAATCACAGGTACAACTGTTACCCTTGATGCAAATCATCCACTCGCAGGAAAGGAACTCACATTTGATATAGAGCTTCTTGAAATCCTTTAGAATGCCTATCTTTGTTGTCCATGAACATCGTGCAAGACATCTTCACTACGACCTGAGGCTCGAGATAGGGGGTGTGTTAAAGTCTTGGGCAGTACCTAAAGGCCCTTCCATGAATCCAGAAGATAAGAGGCTTGCGGTGATGGTAGATGACCATGACCTTGAATATGCTGATTTTGAAGGGACCATTCCTGAAGGCCAGTATGGTGCTGGTAAGGTTATTATATGGGATAAAGGTGAATTTAACCTTCTTAAGGGAAGCCTGAGTTCTGGCAATATTGAATTTGAACTTAAAGGAAAGAAATTAAAAGGCAGGTTTGTCTTAATAAGGATGAAAAAGGGTGATAATAACTGGTTGCTTATAAAAATGAAGGATGCCTTTTCCAGAAAGGCTTGATGACTAAGATATGTGTTGTTGACGATAATCCACTTATACTCACCGTTGTAAAGAAGGCCCTATCAATTTTGGGTTATGGTCTCTTTACAGCTTCTGACAGGAAGGAATTTTGCACCCTTTTTGAAAAAGAGGATTTTGACCTTGTGATAACAGATTATTATCTTAAGGATTCTACCGCTCTTGAGATAGCAAAAGATATTTTAAATAAAAAACCTTCGACGAGAATCCTGATTATGACAGGGAAAGAATTTCCTGAAGAAACCGGCCTACCTTTTATAAAGAAACCATTTTCTATAAAGGAGCTCAGAAACAGGGTTATTGAGCTCTTATCCAGTAGAGCTGATGAATCCTGATTTATTGCTATTGAGGTTTATCAATACTCACGACCCTATCCCCTTGCTTGATAGTCTTATGGTATTTATGACTCAAAAAGGCTATCTCTTCTTTTTGTTTATCTGGCTTCTGACAGTCATCAAGGAAAAAAAGAAGGCTTTTCTGGTACTAATCCTATCTACGATTGCCTGGGGTATGGCTGATGCTACAGGAAATTTATTGAAGTATATAATTGAGAGGCCGAGACCTTTCGATAGCATAGATGACATTAGACTTCTTGTTGGTAAGGGTACCTCCTATTCCTTTCCATCAAATCATGCCATGACATCCTTTGCAGTTGCTACTGTCCTTGGATACTTTCACAGATACCTCAGACTTCCAGCCTTTATTATAGCTATAGTTGTGGCATTATCGCGGATATATGTTGGTGTTCATTATCCTTCTGATGTCCTTGGAGGTGCGTTTTTAGGAATAGCCATCGCTTTTTTTGTTATTTATGGATGGAGAAGCCTCAAAAACATCTATGAAGAAGACCCGATTTCATCTGCCTTTTTTATTCTTCTACTTGTCCTTCTCGCAGGGAGAATCTTTTACATCAGTTATGGTCCCCTCCAGCTCAGTCCTGATGAGGCCCATTACTGGGAGTGGTCAAGAAGGCCTGACCTTAGTTACTACTCAAAGGGACCTCTTATTGCCTATCTAATTGGATTAACAACATCTATTGGTGGTGCGAATGAACTTGGTGTAAGATTTCTTGCTCCGTTCTTTCTGTTTTTTTCCTCCCTGATTATTTACAGGCTTTCAATAAAACTTTACAATGATTCGAGGATAGGGGTTCTTGCAGGTCTTCTCCTTCAATTTATTCCTTTATTTGCAGTCTATGGGATAATAATGACCATTGATTCACCCTTTATATTCTTTTGGATCCTTAGCCTGTATTTATTTTTTAAGGCCGTAAGGGAGAATAAAATTATATGGTGGGCTTTGCTTGGTGTGAGCACAGGTCTTGGAATGCTTGCAAAGTATAGCATGGCCTTTTTTTATATATGTTGTGCCATTTATCTGATAGTGGAAAAAGAAAAGAGAGGCCTTCTTAAGGACTTGAAGACCTATCTTCCTTTAATTATCTCTTTAATATTATTCTTACCTGTTCTGGTATGGAATATAAAAAATGATTTTGTTACCTTCAGACATACAGGAGGTCATTTAGGTATTTACGAAGGTCTTAAGCTCAGGCCATTATCTTTCCTTGAATTTATCGGTTCTCAATTTGGGGTTATCACGCCTCTCCTCTTCCTTACCTTTATGATAGTCATTTTTCAGTTAATTGTTACTTTCGCCACCAATATGCAAAAGAAAAATAGAACTGTTACTTCGCCACCAATTGAACATACACTGTTTCTGCTGAGCTTTTCTCTTCCTGTTCTCCTTTTTTTCCTTCTTAAAAGTCTTCAGGCAAAGGTTCAGGCAAACTGGCCTCTTATGGCTTACCCCACAATGGTAATTCTTTCTGTTGCCTGGTATGTGAAGAAATGGCAATCCTTAAAGAAATGGATGAGGTATCTATTTGTTTTATCCCTTGCCTTCCTCCTTTTTATTACTCCTTTCCTTTACTTTCCAGGAGTGCTTGGCCTTCCTGCAAGGCTTGATCCATCATCAAGGCTGAGGGGATGGGAAGAGCTTGGAAAGAGAATCTCCCAGATAACAGAAGAGATGAAGCATAAGGGTCCATTTTTCATTGTCTCAGATAAGTATCAGGTTTCAAGCGAAATAGCCTTTTATACAAAGGGAAATCCTGTTACCTATTGTGTTAACCTCGGCAGAAGGATGAACCAGTACGACCTCTGGCCCGGATTTCACGATTTTGTCCATTATAATGCTATTTTTGTTACAATAGGAAATTCAGAGATGGATCTTCGATTCAGGGACAGATTTTCTTTATGCCTCAAGGAAAACCTGAAAACTGAGGTTAGGGAATATTCTATATTCAGATGTTTTGATTTCAAGGGAATGGAGAAAGAGAAGAGATTTGAGAGGTATTAGGAGGAATCTTATGAGCATTTCTGTAGTTATACCGGTATTCAATGAAGAAGAAAATATCCCGGTTCTCTATGATAAATTAAAAAGGGTTCTTGAATCTATGGGAAAGGATTATGAGATTATCTTTGTTGACGATGGAAGCACAGATAGAACCCTTGAGATTCTTGAATCAATCCAGAAGGCTGACGGGCATGTTATTGTACTGAGTCTCAGGAGAAATTTTGGCCAGACGGCTGCCTTTGCTGCTGGTTTTGACTTTGCAAGGGGTGATATCATTATAACAATGGATGCAGACCTTCAGAATGACCCAGAGGATATTCCGAAGCTCCTTGAATTTATGAAAGACTATGACCTTGTAAGCGGATGGCGTAAGGAAAGGAAGGACCCTTTCTTTTCAAGGAGACTACCTTCAATGATTGCTAACTGGCTTATCAGTAAGGTTACCGGTGTGAGGCTCCATGACTATGGCTGTTCCCTCAAGGCCTACAAGAAAGACATAGTTAAGAATCTCAGGTTATATGGAGAGATGCACAGGTTTATACCCGCTGTAGCGAGCTGGTATGGCGTGAGAATTGCTGAGGTCCCGGTAAAACATTATCCAAGGTTCAGGGGCAAATCGAAATACGGGATATCGAGGACCTTCAAGGTTCTTCTGGACCTCGTTACTGTTAAATTTCTCCAGAGCTTTTCAACAAAGCCTATACAGTTCTTTGGTTCTATGGGTCTATTGAGCTCAGTCCTCGGTTTTCTGATTCTTCTTTATCTTGCCATGCTGAAGTTTTTAAAAGATGCATCTATAGGTGGAAGACCTTTATTGATACTTGGTGTGCTTTTAATAGTTGTTGGAGTCCAATTTATAGGGATGGGGTTACTGGGTGAGATGCTTGTTAGAGTCTATCATGAAAGTCAGAGGAAACCTATATATGTGCTGAAGAAGATTATGGGGCTTTAGAGGTAATTATGACCCCAGAGGAAAGATTAAGAGAACTTGGTTATGAGCTCCCCGAGACACCCTCAAGCCTCGGTTCCTATGTGCCTTTTGTTGAGGCTGGGGGACTTATTTTTATAAGCGGTATTCTTCCTTTAAAACAGGGCTCCCTTATTTATACTGGAAAGATAGGTAGTGAGATCACACTGGAGCAGGCACGGGAGTGTGCAGTTCAGGTCGTCCTTAACTGTCTTTCCATCCTTAAGGCTAATCTTGGAGATCTAAACAGGATTGGTAGATGTATTAGACTCAATGGTTATCTCCAGACCTCTGATAATTTCAAAGATCATCCTCTTGTGTTGAATGCAGCCTCTGACCTTATTGTAAAGGTCTTCGGAGAGGAGGGAAGGCATACAAGGATTGCTATTGGTGTTTCAAGCCTTCCCATGGATTCTCCCTTGGAGATGGATTTTATATGGAGTTTGAGGAATTAATCTCATCAATCTTGATTATCCCCTTTTTAATAGCAAACTTTATAAGACCTGCCCTTGTGTGGATATCGAGTTTTTCACTTATCTTTGTGTGATGGGCAATGGCTGTCTTTACACTTATACCGAGGGCATCGGCAATCTCCTTATAGGTATATCCCTCTGTTATAAGTTTTAGTACCTATAAAATCTCAGGATCAACTCCCTATCAAAAGGCATGTATCCTCTTTAGACCATCTATGAAGTTTTCAACAAGCAATGGATTGAAATCAGTGCCTGCTGAGTCCATCAAGAGTCTGAGCACATCATGGACTCCGAGGGAGCGTCTATAGGCCCTATGGGCTCTCATGGCATCAAAGAAGTCAGCAATAGCAACCATCTGGCTTATAATATGCTGCTTTCTTCTGTATCTTTTTGTGTCTGGATAACCTGTTCCATCAAATTTCATGTGATGTTCAAAGGCAGCTATAACTGCAAGCCTCGGTATCTCTGGGAGGGTTGAAAGATAAAGGGCTCCATAAACAGGATGCCTCTTCATCTCCTCCCATTCCTTAGGTGTAAGCCCTGAGGTTTTTTCGAGAATCTCCTTTGGAACATAGATCTTGCCTATGTCATGGAGGAGACCTGCAAGGCCTGCCTCGTGGAGAAGCTCACCTTTAAGCCCGAGAAGTTCTGCCTCCTCTCCCTTAAACTTTACCTCAACCATACCAATAGAGATATGTGGAGTAGAGGAGGGTTTTTCACTACTACTGAGTTTTATAATGAAATCCTTGAACTCACTGGCATCCACTCCCCTTTTTATGACAAGCCTCTCAATCCCCTTTTTTCTCATCTTTTTGAGAAAGTTACTTATGTGGGTTCCTGTATCCTTTAGAGGCTCTTCATTTATCAGAATAGTATCTCCAAGGATTGTTATGTTTAATGTGTCCTCTTTAAACAGATTTTCAAGAAGATTTACAGCCTTCTCTGAAAACTCTGCTACAAAAGGATGATCCTTTGAATAGAGTGAGCAGTTTGAGAGGGCTGTCATTATAGAAGATATAAATTCTGAGGCCTTTGATTCAGGCATCCTTTGTTCCTCCTTCAAGAAGCCTCTTTGATATTGCTGCTATCTCCTGATTCTTTGAATTCCTGCCGAGTTCAACATTCAGCCTCCTGGCTGCCTCATCAGCTACATCACTGCCAAGCCTTGAGAGTATGGAAAGGTAAAATCTTCTCGTTGCTGGCTCTCTTTCCTGAATCATTGTTTCTATTAGAGGTTTTATGATATAAAGCCGAAGTACCCTTGCAAGTCCCAGCATTCCTTCTTTATCAAGCCTGCCCCAGAGCCTGAAGGACTCTATTAGCCTTGAGATAAAGTTTTCTGATTTGAAGAAATATTCAATCATGCTTGCTGCCTCTTCTCTGTAATGTCCTGTAAGGGAGTAAGAATAAATGGCATTATATATCTCAAGGATCTCGTCAAATCTTCCAGTGTCAAGAAAGGACTGAATGAATTCAGAGAGCCTTGTAAGGAGGTGGAGAAACTCCTCCCTGTTCGGCGTGCCTGAATGAAGAAGTTCTATTATTATCTCAAAGATGGTTTTCTCAGTATAACCCTCTTCACATGTTTTTATTGCCTCTTCCGAGAGAGGTGTCTTTTTCCCTTTAAATCCTGCAAGCATCGCATCAAGTTCTTTTATATAATCTTCTGGCACATAGGTCTCGAAGTGGTCTTCTGAAAATAGGCTTATGGTTCTTTCATCGAGCTCTATATCATGAACAACTGTCTTATTTCCAATGAGCATCTCAAGTAGCTTTGTATCTCCCTTTGTCTCATAGAGTTTATTCATAAGGTTTTTCAGGGTTTCAGGGATTAAAGAGCTCTGCTGTTCAAATATCCTTATCATACGTTCTATATCTTCGGGAGAGAGTTCTTTTAGGATATGTTCCAGATCCTCCCTCTGGAGCCTTTTTGATGAAAATGATTTCTTGAGGAATTGTCTTTTGAGTTCAGGGCTGAGGTTTTCTATTAGTGAGAGGAATCTGTTGAAAAGGTCACTTCTTATCCTTTCACCCTTCTTTTTTATATAGGCTGTTATGACCCTTTCATAGGTTTCTTCTGGTGCATCCTCTGTAAGGTTTTCATTTAATATTTCAGCTATCTCATCTGGTGGTGTCATGAGTATCACACCCTCTGCGTCTCCCTCAGCAAGCCTTCCCTCGAGGAGTCCTGAGACATAATCCTCAATGACCCTTGTACCACCGCCTTTCTCTCTCAGGTGTCCTTCTATAAATTGAAATCTTGTAATATCGAGGGGAGATATGATTATATGTCTGAGCCCTTTTTTCTGAGCAGCCTCTGCAAGGGCTTGACCATGAATGGGTTCTTTTGAGGTTATGAGCTCATGGAATCCATATAATTCATCTATACTCAAACCTGAATTGAATGTTACAGCAGCTACACCCCTTTCATGAAGACTCATACCGAATTCCCTGAATACAGGGTTTCTTTTATCAAGGGTATATTCATCCACTACGAGTGAGTCCTTTGCAATCCCGAGGGTGATGGAATGTCTTATCTCAAAGAGTTTCTCAAGGAGTTCGTAGGTCCTCTTGAGGGCCTCTCTTGTTATGGGATGTTCTCTGGGATAAAGCCCAACACTTCTTCTTGAAATGTTTAGTTCAATAATTGCCTCCGAGAGAAGCCTTGCATCAATGGGTAGCTTTTCCTTCTTAACCTCTTTTTGCTCCATATCTTAATTATAATATCTTCATGCGTACAATTCTAATAGTAATGGATGGCCTTGGGATAGGTGAGGCAACGGATGCAGAGGAATATGGAGATAAAGGAAGCAATACCCTTGGCCATATTGCTCAGACTATAGAGCTTCGCATCCCTGTCCTTGAATCCCTTGGTATAGGCAATCTCGGAGAATTCAGGGGAATAAAAAGAAATATTGAACACCTATCGATAATTGCAAGACTTGAGGAAGTATCAAAAGGTAAGGATACCATTACAGGCCACTGGGAGATGATGGGTCTCGTCCTTGAGAAGGCCTTTCCAACTTATCCTCAGGGTTTTCCTCCTGAGATTATAGATGAATTTGAAAGACTAACAGGAAGAAAGGTTATTGGCAATAGACCAGCCTCTGGCACAGAGATTATTAAAGAACTCGGTGAGGAACATCTCAAGACAGGAAGTCTCATTGTCTATACATCTCAGGATAGTGTCTTTCAGATAGCTGCCCACAAAGAAATCGTTCCATTAGAGGAGCTTTATGAGATATGCAGGATAGCAAGGAGTATCCTTAGAGGGAAGCACGAAGTTGCACGGGTTATTGCAAGGCCCTTTACAGGAAGGCCTGGTGAATTTGTGAGAACACCGGAGAGAAAGGATTTTACAGTTCAGCCACCAGAGCCAACCCTTCTTGAGAGGCTAGCAGAAAAGGGCCTTCCTGTTGCATCAATTGGAAAGGTCTGGGACATCTTTTCAGGAAAGGGATTTGCTAAGAGATATCCCATGAGTTCCAACAGGGATGGCCTTATGACTCTTATGGATATAATGCCTGAATTCAACCATGGCTTAATATTTATTACCCTTACAGATTTTGATACCCTTTATGGCCATAGGAATGATCCTGAGGGATTTGGCAAGGCCCTCATGGAGTTTGACTTCCAGCTTGGAAGGCTCTTAGGGATCCTTGGAGATGAGGACTTTCTTATCCTTACAGCAGACCACGGCTGTGATCCCGTTACACCCAGCACAGACCATTCAAGGGAGTATGTGCCAGCAATTGTTTATAATAAAAATCTTCTTGGAAAGAACCTCGGTACTATAAGGGGATTTTATCATATTGGTGCAACTATTGCTCATGTTTTTGGTATAGAGTGGAATAAAGGCAGAAGCCTTATAAGGAATTGAGATGACGGAACTCCGTCGCACAACCTCAAGGGTCAAGAAGGCCCTTTTTGATATCCTTGGCCCAAGGATTAAAGGAGCAAGGTTTCTTGAGCTCTATGCTGGTGAGGGAGGGATTGGAATAGAGGCCCTTAAGAGAGGAGCAGGATATGTGGTTTTTGTGGAGATTTCAAGAAAGAATATCTCTACGATAAAAAAGAGGCTACCACAAGGAATGGTTAACCGTGCAGAGATTTATGCAGGAGATGTGGGAGAGTTCCTGAGGAGTTTCATTCCTTCTCAGGAAGAAGGTCTCTTTGATATAATCTTTGCAGATCCACCTTACAGTTCTGAAGAATATGAGGTGCTGATAAAGGGGCTCTCTCAGTTCAGGGGCCTTAAAAAGGATGCCCTGATATGCATTGAACATTTTCACAAGGATACTCTTCCAGACTCTATTGGTTCTTTTGTATTATTAAAGAGATACAGATATGGAGACACGATTCTTTCTTTTTACAGGAGGAGTGAATGAAGAGGGCAGTCTATCCAGGGACCTTTGACCCTATCACTAATGGTCATCTTGACCTTATCGAGAGGGGATTAAGGATCTTTGATGAGATAATAATTGCTGTTGCACCAAGCTCAAAGAAGAGACCTCTCTTTGACCTCAATGAGAGGATTGCCTTAATAGAGGAGGCAATAAAGGGATATAAGAATGTTAGTGTTGAGTCCTTTGATTGTCTCCTTGTTGATTATGTAAAACAGAAGGGAGCTGTTGCGATAATAAGGGGATTGAGGGCTGTTTCTGATTTTGAATATGAACTGCAGATGGCCCTTATGAACAGGAGGCTTTCTCAAGGTATTGAGACAGTATTTATGATGCCTTCTGAGGAGTATTCCTTTTTGAGTTCAACAATGGTCAAAGAGATTGCCTCTCTCTGTGGCTCTGTAAAGGATTTTGTCCCGGAGCATGTGGAGAGGGCATTGAAGAAGAAATTTCAAGTATAAGGAGGTCACTATGGCAAAGGAGGCATTACTTGTAATTGATATGCTTAATGACTTTGTTCGTGAGGGAGCTCCCCTTGAGGTGCCCGAGACAAGAAAGGTCATACCTGTTATAAAAAGGGAGATAGAAAAGGCGAGGAAGGAAGGCAAACCCGTGATATATATCTGTGACAGTCATGAACCTGATGATAAGGAATTTAAGAGATTTGGCTGGCCAGCCCATGCAGTAAAGGGCACAGAAGGGGCAAAGGTTGTTGAGGAGTTAAAGCCAGAGGAAGGGGATATCATTATCGAGAAGACTACCTATTCTGGTTTTTACAATACAGATCTTGATGAAACCCTCAAGAGGCTCGGTGTCGATAGCCTGAGGCTTACTGGTTGCGTTACCCATATCTGTGTTATGTTTACTGCCTCAGATGCAACCCTCAGAGGATATAATGTAACTGTCCTTAAGGACGGTGTTGCTGGTCTCACAAAGGAAGACCATGAGGCAGGCCTCAGGATAATGAAGAATGTCATGGGAGCAAAGATAGAGTAGGAGGTTCCATGTTTCATACAGCTGATCCAAAGGATATCCTTGAAGGTAAGATTACGGATGTTTATTTTGAGAGGACATTGAAGATTCTCAAGGCTAAAGGTATCAATCCCCTTGTAAGGGCCGAGTTTATTGCCAAGAGCCTTCCAGATAACTGGAAGTGGGCCATCTTTGCTGGCCTTGAGGAGGTCCTTAGCCTCGTAAAGAACCTTCCTGTTAAACTCAGGGCCATTCGCGAAGGTACCATCTTTTATCCCTATGAACCTGTAATGGAGATAGAGGGAAGGTATCAGGATTTCTGCGTATATGAGACAGCAATCCTTGGCCTTATATGTCAGGCCTCAGGTATTGCCACAAAGGCAGCAAGGTTTAAAAGACTTGCTGGTGAGAGGCTTGTCATAAGTTTCGGTGCCCGAAGGATGCATCCTGTCCTTGCTCCCATGATTGAGAGGAATGCCTTTATTGGAGGAGCTGATGGTGTGGCTGTTGTTAAATCAGGTGAGGTCATTGGTGAGGATCCCATGGGAACGATGCCCCATGCCCTTGTGCTCTGCCTGGGCTCCACAGTAGAGGCAATAAAGGCCTATGATGAGGTCCTTGAGCCAGGACTCAAAAGGGTTGCCCTTATAGATACCCTGCAGGATGAGAAGTTTGAGGTAATTAATGTTGCCGAGGCAATGGGTGAAAGGCTTTATGCTGTCCGATTTGATACACCTTCTTCCAGAAGGGGAAATTTCTACAGGCTCCTTGAGGAGTGCCGGTGGGAGCTCAATCTCAGGGGATACAAACATATAAAGTTCTTCGTGAGTGGTGGAATAAAGGAAGAGGATATACCAGTTCTTAATCCCCTTGTTGATGGATATGGCATAGGCACATCTATAAGTAATGCACCTGTAATCGACTTTGCCATGGATATTATTGATATTGAGGGAAGGCCTTTTGCAAAACGGGGGAAGTGGTCTGGAAGAAAGCGTGTCCTTTACTGTAGGGACTGTAACACAAGGACAATCGTCCCTTATTCAGAGGTCCCTTATACCTGCAAATGCGGTAGCCTTCAGGAAGACCTTCTAATACCTGTTAGTGATAACGGGAAGATACTCATCCACAGGTCTTCACCAAGAGAGATCAGACAGTATGTCCTTGATCAGATAAAGGATCTGGAAGTCTGAATGCCCCATGTCATAACTGCCATTTTGCTCTGGAGCTCCCTTGGAGTTGTCATAAGGCTTTCAGGGATGGATGTCCTTCCCCTTATATTCTATGCAGCCCTTATTTCCTCTATTCTAAGTGGTGTGATTATAGTCCTTCTGAATCTTAGAAAAGATATTAACTGCAGATCCCTTTTCCCGCTCTTAATCCTTGCACCAGTAAGCCTCATTAATACATTCACATTCTTTTATGCCTACAAGCATACATCCATTGCAAATGCTGTAATAACCCATTACACAGCACCAGTATTTGTCGCCTTTCTTGCCCCTCTTATACTGAGAGAGAGATTCACTTTTAATACATTAATAGCTGCTACAATTGCCATGGCAGGCCTCTGGATCATGCTCGGTTTTTCACCTAAGGAGTTTATTGATGCCCTCTTAAGGAAAGACGAGAATTCCCTTGCAATAGCCTCTGGCCTCTTTTCAGGATTAGCCTATGCCTTTGTGGTGATAATAATCAGGGCCCTTTCTGTAAATCACCATCCTGTGGTAATGACCTTTGTCCAGAATAGTCTTATTACAGCAGGTCTTCTACTGTTACTTTCGCCCCCTATACCATTTAAGGCGAATTTAGAAGGCATAAATATCTATGCTGTTCTTATTATGGGTGTTGTCCATTCTACTATTGCACCGGTTCTTTATTTCCACGGCATGAAGACTGTTACAGCCCAGAGGGGTGCCCTCATAGGTTATCTTGAGCCTGTCTTCTCCATAATCCTTGGAGTACTCTTTCTTAAAGAGATTATTGACCTGAAGGCGGCCATTGGAGGAGCCCTTGTGCTTCTATCAGGATATATGACGATAAAAAAGAGAAAGGATTAGTTACCAACAGGTTGTTCAACTCTCAAATAAGATAATTCCAGTATATTCACTTTTTGTTTAGCATGTTCAACAGTAATACTTACAGAGTTTCCTTATGATTTTTCCTCCTTAAAACTCCTATCAAAAAAGGCATTATGGACTGTCTGTCTATCTTCTTGCTCTATTTGTAAACTTGAACAAGACTAATTCTTAATCTTATGACAGACCCACATCAAGGAACATCATGATGGCGAATCCTGTAATCGCTCCCATTGTTGCCACATCGGTATTACCATTCCTCTGGGATTCTGGAATAAGCTCTTCAACAACGACAAATATCATGGCACCAGCAGCAAAGCTCATAGCATAGGGCAGAATCTTATAAGAAGAACTTACAGCAATAACACCTATAATTCCAGCCAGGGGCTCAACAATTCCTGAAAGCTGACCAAAGAAGAAGGCCTTGAGCCTCGAAAATCCCTCTCTCCTTAGGGGCATGGATATGGCAAGACCTTCTGGAAGATTCTGGATCCCTATGCCAAAGGCAAGGGCAATTGCACCGGCAAGACTTGCTGAACCTATTCCTTCCTTTACAGCACCAAAGGCAACACCTACAGCGAGACCTTCGGGAATGTTATGGAGTGTTACAGCAAGGACAAAGAGGGTTGTTCTTCGCCATCTCGTTCGGATACCTTCTGTTTCTTCAGAGGGGAACCCCGGATGGAGATGGGGTAATATCCTGTCAAGGAGTCTCAAAAAGACTGCACCGAGGAGAAATCCTGTTAAAGGAGGAAACCACTTGGAAGGCCCTATTTTTTCAGAGATTTCTATAGCTGGCTCCAGTAAGGACCAGTAGCTTGCTGCAATCATTACCCCTGCTGCAAAGCCGAGCATTCCATCAAGGAGCTTTTGCTTAACCTCTTTAAAGAAAAATACAGCAGAGGCACCCAGAGCTGTCATCAGATAGGTGAAACCTGTTGCAATTAAGGTCTGGCTAATCTCGGAAAGACTTTTAAAAAATTCCATATCCTATTATACCTAAAGAAAAGACAGGTTAAAGGCAAATCGGGTGTTGACTTTCACAACTAAGCAAAATATAATTAATTTATAAGTGTTTTCATATTGTTCCTTAAGTAATGGAGGTTTCCAATGACAAAGGCAGAGATTGTGAATGCCCTCTGTGAAAAAGTAGGTCTTACAAGAAAAGAGGCCTATGATTTTGTTGAACTTATTTTCGATACCATGAAAGAGACCTTTTCTCAGGGTGAATCTATTAAGATATCAGGATTTGGCACCTTTAATGTGAGGCAGAAGAATGCAAGGATTGGTAGAAACCCAAAGACGGGAGTCTCTCTTGAGATTAAGCCGAGAAAAGTGATAAGCTTTAAAATAAGTACCCAGCTAAAGGAAGAGATAGAAAAAGGTATTAGTGAGGAGAGAACCAAAGAGATAGAAGCAGAAAGCTCAGGATGAGTGAAATATGACGGCCCTTCCAGAAGAGGATTATAAAAGGCCTGTTTCAGAGAAACTTTTTTACAGGATTGGCGAGGTTAGCAGACTCACAGGTCTGAAGCCCTATGTGCTTAGATACTGGGAGACAGAATTCCCCTTTCTAAGACCGAGAAAATCCTCTTCAGGCCATAGGGTCTATACGAAAAGGGAGATAGACCTTATCTTCACCATAAAGAGACTTCTTTATGAAGAAAAATATACCATTGAAGGAGTGAGAAAAAAATTTGGTGTTTTAAAAACAGAGATAAGAGAAGAGGGCTTAGAAGAAAAGGCAAAGACCTCGGGTACCAATAAGGCAAAGGAGAGGCTTGAAAGGATAAAATCAAGGCTTATAAGGCTTCTTGAGAAGATGGGATAAGATATGACTTCGGGGCGTGGCGCAGCCTGGTAGCGCACTCGCTTGGGGTGCGAGTGGTCGCCCGTTCAAATCGGGTCGCCCCGACCATTTTAGATCTTAAAATAAGTCTTGAGAAAAAGGTCTGAGGAGGTTTAAAATATATTAACCTGCCCTGCAGGTGATTGAGATGATAAAGTGGATCCGGCAATTAGATTCTTTAGGGAGCCAGCGCAAGGAGTACGGTGTGCATGCCTCCATGAGGAGGAAGCCTGAAGTCTCCTTCAAGGCACCCACCTATAGATTTAGGGGATCTAATTTTTCATCTACACCTCAGGGTGGGATAAATAAGGCTGGTTGTGAGGGAATATCAGTAAAATCCAGAGGCCTGCAGGCCTTTAATATAGATTCAGATGAATATCTCTATTTGAAAATTACCTGACCATCCCTCCACCTTTACCAGCCTTGACTCTCCCTATGGGAGGGTAAGAAAATTTTTATGAGGAAAATTTATGAGTCTTTTTGGTTCAAGGGTGCAGCCTCTTGCATGGAGGATGCAGCCCGAGGATATAGATCACTTTGTTGGACAGTCCCATCTATTAGCTCCTGGAAAACCTTTAAGAAGACTCATTGAAGAGGACAGACTTGTTTCTTTGATATTTTTTGGACCACCAGGGACAGGCAAAACCTCTCTTGCAAGGATTATTGCTAAAAAGACAAGGTCCCAGTTTCTGTCCATCAATGCTGTTACTTCTGGCATTAAGGACATAAGAGAGGCCCTTCAAGAAGCGAAGAAGGCTCGAACAATCCTTTTCATTGATGAGATCCACAGGTTTAATAAATTACAGCAGGAGGCCCTCCTTCCATCTGTTGAATTAGGTGAGATTATACTTATAGGTGCCTCAACCTATAATCCCTTCTTTTCTCTTGTACCAGCTCTTTCGTCAAGATCGATGATTTTTCAGTTTTATCCTTTCTCAGAGGAGGAGATAGCCTTAATTCTTAAAAGGGCCCTTAATGATCCAAAAGGGCTTGGATGTGAGAAGGTTGATGTTACTGATGAGGTTATCCATTACATTGCTCAGATATCTGAAGGTGATGCAAGGAAGGCCCTTAACATCCTTGAGCTCTCATTTTTTATATGCGATGAAAAAGATGGCAAAAGGTATATCACTCTGGAGAAGGTGAAGGAAGCAGTTCAGAGCAAAACCATATATTATGATGAAAGAGAACATTACGATACCATTTCAGCTTTCATCAAAAGCATGAGGGGTTCTGATCCTGACGCCACTGTTTACTGGCTTGCGAAGATGATTGAAGCAGGTGAAGATCCCCTTTTTATTGCGAGGAGGATAGTTATATGTGCTTCAGAGGATGTCGGAAATGCCGATCCTCACGCCCTTGTTATTGCCCAGTCTGCAATGGAGGCGGTTGAGAGGATAGGAATGCCTGAGGCAAGGATTATCCTTGCTCAGGCTGCCCTGTATGTGGCACAGGCTCCAAAGAGTAATGCCTCATACACCGCTATAGAGGATGCCCTTACAGAAGTTAGAACAAAACCTCTTCAACCTGTTCCATCTCATCTGAGAGATGCCCATTATCACGGGGCATCAAAACTTGGTGCAGGTCTTAATTATAAGTATCCTCATGATTATGAAGGTCATTATGTAAAGCAGGACTATATGTTCTCAAAGAGGGTATTTTACAGACCATCTTCAGAGGGTTATGAGAGGATTATCCTTAAGAGGCTTGAAAAAAGGAGGTTAAGAGATGATAAATGAGATAATGCTCTCAGTGCTTTCAGGATTTGCCATTGCGATTGCTGGAGGATTATTTATATTCTTTCGGACAAAACAAATTTTAAAAAAGGAACGTCTTGCTCTTGAAGCAGAAAGGGTAAGATTGATAGAAGAGGCAAAGAAAGAGGCAGAGGCAATAAAGAAAGAGGCGAGAATCGAGGCAAAGAATATAATCTATCAGGCTAAATTAGAGGCAGAAAAGGACCTTAAAGAAAAGAGATACGAACTCAATCATCTCGAAAAGAGGCTCAGACAGAAGGAAGAGACCCTCGAGAGGAAATTTGATCAGATAGAAAGGAAAGAGGAAGAGTTTATCAGACGTGAAAGGGATCTACAGGCAAAGGAAAGAGAAATCAATGAAAAGGAAAAGATATACGATTCTCTCATAAAAGAACAGATGGTCGTCCTCGAAAGGATTTCTCGTATGAGTGAAGAGGAGGCAAAAAGGGAATTCCTCAAGAGGGTAGAAGAGGAAGCAAAACTTGAGGCAGCAAGACTTGCAAAGAGGATAGAGGATGAGGCAAGGGAGATGGCTGAAAAAAAGGCTAAGGAGATAATAAGCTTTGCGGTTCAGAGGTATGCAAATGATTATGTTGCTGATGAGACAGTCACTGCTGTGAGTCTTCCAAGTGATGAGATGAAGGGAAGGATTATCGGAAGAGAGGGAAGGAATATTCGTGCCCTCGAGGCTGCAACAGGTGTGGATGTGATAATTGATGATACACCGGAACTTGTAACACTGTCCTGTTTTGACCCCGTCAGGAGGGAGATAGCAAGGCTTTCCCTTGAAAGGCTGATAGCAGATGGAAGAATCCATCCCGCAAGGATCGAGGAGGTAGTGGAGAAGGTTAAAAGGGAGGTAGAGGCAACTATAAAAGAGGCAGGTGAAAGGGCTGTTTTCGAACTTGGTGTGAGCGGAATCCATCCAGACCTTATAAAGATAATCGGAAGACTGAAATACAGGACATCCTATGGTCAGAATGTTCTTCGACACTCCATTGAGGTGGCCTACCTTGCCTCCATGATGGCAGATGAGCTTGGTGTTGATGCAAAGATTGCAAAAAGGGCTGGCCTTCTTCATGATATTGGGAAGGCTGTAGATCATGAGATGGAAGGTTCCCATCAAGAGATAGGCGCAAACCTTGCAAGGAAGTATGGAGAAGATCCTGTTGTCATAAATGCTATTCTTGTACACCACGGAGACGGAGAACCTGAATCTGTAGAGGCAGCCCTTGTTGCAGCTGCAGATGCCCTTTCAGCAGCAAGACCAGGGGTAAGGAGAGAGAGCATAGAAAGCTACCTCAAGAGATTGAAACAACTTGAGGATATGGCCATGTCCTTCAAGGGTGTTCAGGCCTGTTATGCCATGCAGGCTGGAAGAGAGATAAGGATAATAGTGAAGCCTGATGAGCTTTCTGATGAAGAGTGTGCAATTATAGCGAGGGATCTTGCAAGAAAGATAGAGGCCCAGATGTCCTATCCAGGTCAGATAAAGGTTACAGTGATAAGAGAGACGAGGTATGTAGATTATGCAAGATAATCTTCGGGTCCTGTTTATAGGAGATATCGTCGGCAAACCTGGCAGATCTGCTGTAAAGACCATTCTATCTGGACTTATAGAAAAGTTAAAGATAGATTTTATTATAGCCAATGGTGAGAATGCAGCAGGAGGTTTCGGCATAACAGAGAAGGTTGCAAAGGAGCTTTTTCAGCAGAGGATAAATGTGATCACCACAGGGAATCACATATGGGATAAGAAGGATGATATATCTTACATAGCCAAGGATCCGTGTATATTGAGACCTTTTAATTATCCACCCGGTGTGCCAGGTCAGGGAAGTATTATATACAATCTAAACGGACTAAACATAGGTGTAATAAATCTTATAGGAAGAGTTTTTATGGCACCTGTTGACTGTCCTTTCAGAATGGGACTTGCCGAGGTCGAAAGGATATCAGAGACAACAAGGATAATAATCATTGATTTCCATGCTGAGGCAACATCTGAAAAGATTGCCCTTGGATATTATCTTGATGGTAAGGTTAGCGCTGTAATTGGAACCCATACCCATGTCCAGACAGCTGATGAGAGGATTCTTCCAAAAGGTACAGCCTATATAACCGATGTTGGCATGACAGGCCCCTTGGATTCCATCATAGGGATTGAGGTGCCACAGATAATAGAGAGATTTCTTTACCAGATGCCGAAGAAGTTTGAGGTAGCTAAGGGCAAATCTATCTTTTCAGCAGTACTTTTGGATATAAATACAAAAACAGGGCTTGCAAGGTCTATACAGAGGTTATATCTCTCGTGTGGCTGATTCAAGTATTCTTCTTTTGTATAACCAAATAAATTGGGTGGACATATGCATTATCTTATAAAGAATATAACTCTCTTCTCTTCCTATGTGGTATTAATTCTTTTTATATCTTCGTGTGCCACGGCCCCTGTAATGAAACCTTCAGGCATACCATCTCAGGATATAAGACTTGAGATTACAAAGGCAATGCTTGTCGGCGGAGGAAAGCTTGTTGAGATAAGATACAGAATTGTGGGTGATATAAAGGCAAGGCCTTTAAATCCAAAAGAGACCTATATAGTTGACGAGGCTACAGGAGAGATTATCTTTGTTGAAAGACCTCCAAGACTTATGGGAGGTTTGAGGCAGATGCCTCCTTCTTATATTATCTTTCCAAATAATGGAATAATTAAAAAAGGAAGTAATATTACTGTTGTGATCGGAGGTATCAGACAGGAACATGTAACCGTAGAAGATGTTACCCATTCCTATTAGAGGTCTCTTTTTTTATTCTCTCTATTACTTCAGGAATTGGTAGACCTGTCTTCTTTGCAATCTTTTTTATATCCTCATATTCTAAACTCATCTTTTTTATTCCCTGAAACTCAGCAATCTTTAGTCTGACCTCTCCAAGACTTGAAGGAAATTCCTCTATAATCCTTGGAAGAATCAGTCGTTCTATCTTCTGAAATCTTATGCCAATGGTTGTGGTTTCCTTGAGGATAAGGGTTGCAATATCTTTCATCTCTTTTTCTCTACACAGGACAGATAGTTTATGACCAGGCCTTGATTTTTTCATTACTATGTTTTCTATATAAACATCAAGGGCTCCAGAATCGAGTAATAATTCTATAAGATGCTCATAGATCTGGGGATTCATGTCATCTATATTAGTCTCGATGAGATAGACATCCTTTTCACATATAAGACCTTCTGGTTCACCCCTTAAATTTACCCCAATGAATAACCTGAGGATATTGGGCCAGTCTTTAAAATCCTTTGATCCTGCACCATAGCCTATCTTTTTCAGCCTCATAGCAGGTATTTCTGATGGTATTGCAATGGCCTTAAGTATCGCAGCACCTGTAGGTGTTGTGAGCTCCTCTAAAGGTCCTGATGAATAGATAATAAAATCCCTCAGGAGCTCTACTGTAGCGGGTGCTGGCACTGGAAGGATACCATGTCTTGCCCTTACATAACCCTTCCCTGTATTTATAGAAGAACAGTATACCTCTTGAAGGCCAAGATATTCGAATCCTTTTAAGGTGCATATTATATCTATAATGGTGTCAATAGAGCCAAGTTCGTGAAGATGAGTATCATCTATGGAGGTTCCATGAACTCGGGCCTCCACTTCAAATAAATTATGGATTATATGAATTGCCGTTTCTTTTGATTCAGGAGTAAGGTTTGAGCTTTCGATAATATCTTTAAAATCCTCAAAGTAATAAGTTTTTTCATCTTTTGCTATTATCTCAACACGGGTTGCCATAATACCAGCCCTGTTTACCTTTTTCGGTTTTATCTCTGCTGGGAAGGGTAGCGCCTTTGTGAGTTCTTCAGGTGGTGCTCCTGCATCAATAAGTGCACCAAGGAGCATGTCTCCGCTTATTCCAGAGAAGCAGTCAAGATAGGCAATATAGCTCACTGGAGCTGGTCATCCTCTTCCTGTGGTAATACCCTTGCAGGTGGCTGGGTCTCCTGCTGAGGAATATGTTGACCCTGTGGTAGAGGGTTCTGTGGTGTCACGGTCTTCCTGAATCTGGGGACCCCTGGTTTCTGGGGTGTCTGGTGTGGAGCTGATGAAGGAGACTCTGATGATGAAAAGACCTCGAGTTTTTTAATATTGCCTTTTTCATTGTAGAATATATTATAGTTTCTTTCCTGTATTATATTCATGATTCGGTGAATTGTCTCTTCTACGGAAAGGCCCTCTATGGAACTTGATATAGTAGTTGTAGATGAATTCACACTCACCTCAAAACCAGCCTGTTCACCAAGCCTTGTAAGAAGTTCTTTCAGATTAACACCCTTTGCCTTGAGATAGACAAGGTTATTATCTATTTTTAATTCAAGGTATTCAGATCTAACCTCAGAAGGAAGAGGTGTTTCACTAATAGGGGGTTCAAATAGTGGCTGTATGGATGGAATTGCAGTTTGTTGGGCAAAGGAATAAGGGATAAAAGTAATATCTTCAGCTACTGTGAAAAGCAGGGCTGATAATAAAAGATATTTATCGAACCTATTCATGTTCAGCCTTTTTCTGGGCCTGCCTTTCCTGTATAATCTTCTGGGCAATATGGGATGGAACCTCCTCATAATGGGAGAATTCCATTGAATAGAGGCCCCTTGCAGAGGTTATACTCTGGAGCTCATTTGCATAGGTGAGCATCTCTGCCATCGGGACAAGGGCGAGGATCTTCTGATTACCACCTGCCTGGGGTTCAATTCCCTGAACCTTTCCCCTTCGGGCATTCAGGTCTCCTATAACTGTTCCGAGGGTATCATCAGGCACAATAACCTCAACCTTCATTATCGGTTCAAGTAGCACTGGTTTTGCTTCCTGTGCTGCCTTTTTAAAGGCAAGAGAGCCTGCTATCTTGAAGGCAAGCTCAGAGGAATCAACAGAATGGTATGAGCCATCGTATAGTGTTACCTTTATGTCGACCATGGGGTAACCTGCAAGGACACCTTCGTGCATAGCCTCTATAACACCCTTTTCTACTGCTGGTATATACTGCCTCGGTATTACCCCTCCTACGATCTTGTCAACAAATTCGTAGCCACCGTTTCTTGGCAGTGGTTCTATCTCTAACCAGCAGTCACCATACTGCCCCCTGCCACCTGACTGCTTTTTATACTTGCCCTGGGCCTTTGCTGATGCTCGTATTGTCTCCCTGTAAGGAATCTTCGGAGTCTTCATTATCACTTCCACTCCGTATTTTCTTTTCAATTTCTCAAGGGCAACCTCTATATGAACCTGTCCCATACCAGAAATAATCATCTCCTTTGTCTCCTCGTCCCTGTAGAATCTCAATGTTGGGTCTTCTTCAAGGATCCTCTGGAGTCCTGCGCTCACCTTTTCTTCATCCCCTTTTGATTTTGGTGCAATGGCATAGGACAGGACTGGGTCAGCAAATCTTACCCTTTCAAATACTATTGGCTTGGATTCATCACATAAGGTATCTCCTGTGGAGGTATCCTTTAGTTTTGCTGTAACACCCATGTCACCAGGCCCTATAATCTGGGCAGGTATCTGTTTTTTGCCAATAACAAAGAAGACCTGACCGATTCTCTCCTTGGTATTTGTTACAGTGTTAAGGACAGTTGAATCTGCCTTTATCGTACCTGAATAAACCCTGAAGAATGTTAGCTTTCCAGCATAAGGATCAGATATGGTCTTAAAAACATAAGCAGAAAGGGGCTCTGTGGCTGAAGGTTTTCTTTCTACTATGCTATTGTCCTTCGGATTTTTGCCCTTGATAGGCACAATCCTCGAAATATCAATGGGTGATGGGAGGCAGAGGATGATGACCTCCATCAATTCTCTTACTCCTATATTCCTTGTGGCAGAACCACATATTACAGGTAGGAATCGCCTTGTCAAGGAACCCTCTCTTATACCCTTCAGTAATTCATCTACTGTAAGATCTCCTTTTTCAAGATACTTTTCAAGAAGTGTATCGTCTGACTCTGCTATCTTCTCAACAAGTTTTTTTCTGTAGATTTCTATCTCTTTTATATCAGGGAGAGGACCTTCAACGGGCTTTGAATTCTCGTATATATAGGCCTTATTTCTTATGAGATCGATGAGACCTTTAAACTGAGGTCCTTCTCCTATGGGTAGGTTCAGAGGTATTGCCTCTGTATCAAAGGATTTTTCAAGCTCTCCTATAGCCCTGTAGAAATCTGCGTTCTCCTTATCCATCTTGTTTATAAAGACTATCCTTGGTATCTCAAATTCACAGGCATACTTCCAGATCTTTTCTGTTTCTGCTTTTACACCCGAAAGGGCACTCACAATAAGAACAGCACCATCAGAGACCCTCAGGCATCCCCTTGTGTCTTCAAGAAAGTTGATAAATCCAGGGGTATCGATGATGTTTATCTTATGGCCATTGTATTCACAGTAAGCAAGGCTCGAACTCAGTGATATTTTTCTTGCTATCTCTTCAGGCTCATAGTCTGTTGTAGTATTTCCATTCTCTACCGAGCCGAGCCTATCAATGGCCTTACTATTAAAAAGGATTGCCTCTGTTAAAGAGGTCTTCCCGGCACCTCTATGGGCAATAATGGCAATGTTTCTGATTTTTTCAGGGTCATAGACTGGCATGCTCTTCCTCCTTTAAGATACAATCCTTTCTATTATGGGTATATATTCTGTCTTTTTTTCAAATCTTCTCGAAATAAATTTTACAATTACAAAAGAGATGATAAATAAGCCGAGGCCCCCGATGGCGCTAAGAAGCTCTGGGTCAAGTTTTACAAATCCCTTCAGAATCTCCTTGCCCATAATTGCACCAGCTATAAGGGAAATGGCTGGGATGCCATATACTATGATAGAACCTTTAAGATAGGAATAGGCCTTCAGTGAAACAATTACCCTGTCACCAATCTGCGCGCCAGCCTCATTAATTACCTCTATCAAAGAGCCTTCTTCAGTGGGTTTGCAGATAGCACTGGCAGGGCAGGCCTCACAGGCAGATTTCCTTTCTACTGCTACGAAGGCCCTGCGACCTTCAACCTTTATAACGAGGCCTGTTTCTTCCATACTATTTCTTCGCCGTCATTAACTTTCTGAATTCATTTTATTACAGTGAATCAAGAAAATGCAACATGAAGTTTACGGAAGAAACTTCTTCCTTATTTCCTCTGTAAATTCATAAAATTTCTGTAGGTTTTCTCTTAAATTTCTGATTAAGACCTCTTCTTTTATATCCCAGTATCTATGGATTAGTGTGTTTCTGAAGTCAAAGGATGGTTTTAAGGAGTTGCATATATCTTGATCAATTATGCCTTTTTCATAGGCCTTGTTTATAGTATCAATTTTTACAGGTGTGAGATATTTTTTAGCTAATATATGCTGTATAATTAGAGAAATGGCTTCTGCTATTTCCATGAGGGAGAACTTAATTGATTTTAGCAGTCTTTTGTTTTCAATCAATTTTTCATCTGTAAATTCATTAAGTATGGAGTTCAGGTCCTCTGTATTAGCCTGAATTTCATATAGAGACTGAGTGATTCTTTTCCTGTCAATCTCCACTATAATTTATAGACCTCATTTAAGATAATTTCATTAATCCTGTATTCAAAGGATATCTTTTCTATAAACCATGCTCTTAATGCTGGATTCTTATCAACAATAGGGAGACCTCTTTCAAGTATCTCTATTACGATAGAATAAGGTGCATTATTTATGACCTTAATGTCAACATCATCTGGTGATAATTCTATGCCCTTTTCAGTTAATCTATTGGATATTAAAATCTTCAGATCAGTCTGGATAGAGAAAGGATTGTCAGGATTTCTACAATAGACCCCTATATCTATATCGTTAATGATATGTGCATTCTCAGCAAAGGAGCCATAAAGATAGGCAAATATTATATTTTCTTCTTTTTCTAAGGAATTTTTAATGGTAGAGATAATAGCTGTCCTCTGTAGATTATCCAGCCGTGAAAGTTCCATATCTCATATCTCCATTACAACGGGCATTATCAAGGGCCTTCTGCCCATGGTGTCCCTGAGATATTTCTTTAATGTGTCCCTTATCTTTGTCTGAAGAAGGGTTGTGTCAGAGATTATATCGTGCTCCATTGACTGGATAGTCTTTGTCACCATATCCCTTACATTGTAGATTATCTCCTGAGATGTCTCTTCAAATATAAATCCCCTTGAAATAACCTCAGGGCCTGTAATAATTCTTTTTGTTGCCTTTTCTATTGCAAGAAGTATAAGGACAATCCCGTCATGAGCAAGTCTCATCCTGTCGCGAAGAACCATTGACTCTACATCACCCATCAGTTTTCCATCAATGAATATCCTTCCTGCATTCACCTGACCATTTTTTCTTGCAGTGCCCTGTTCATTAATCTCCAAAACCTCACCATTTTCAAGGATAAAGATATTCTCGCTTGGAATGCCCACCTTCTCAGCGAGCTTTGCATGATACATGAGGTGTCTGAATTCACCATGTATGGGCATAAAATATTTTGGCTTTATGAGGTTAAGAATCAGTTTTAATTCTTCCTTTGAGGCATGGCCTGATACATGGACTTCTGAGACCTTTTCGTATATGACATCAGCTCCCCTTTTAAAGAGATGATTGATTATCCGGCCTATAGAACGTTCATTTCCAGGTATCATCTTTGCTGAAAGTATAACTGTATCTCCTTTTTTTACCTTTATATGTTTATGTTCACCTGTAGCTATCTTCGAAAGCACACTCATGGGTTCGCCCTGAGAACCTGTTGTTATTATAACAACCTTATCATCGCTAATCTTATTTAATTCCTCGATTCTAAGCCAGGTGCCTGGCGGTATCTTAAGATAACCGAGTTCAAGGGCTATCTGGGCATTGGCAACCATGCTCTTACCGCAGAGGAAGACCTTTCTACCAAACATAACAGCCACATCAATTGCCTGCTGTATCCTGTGGATGTTTGATGCAAAGGTTGCTATTATTATTCTTCCGTGAGTCTTTGCAAATATGTCCTCAAAGACCCTCCGGACCTCCTTTTCAGAGAAGGTAAAACCACCTTTTTCAGCATTTGTACTGTCAGAGAGTAAAAGAAGGGTTCCTTTCTCACCGTATTCAGTGAATTTATGGAGATCCATTAGCTCACCATCAACAGGTGTTGGGTCAAGCTTGAAGTCTCCTGTGTGGATGATCCTTCCTACAGGAGTGGTTATGCCAAGACCTATTCCATCAACAATGCTGTGGGTTACCCTCAGAAACTCTATCTCAAACTTACCAAGGTTTATCTTCTCCCTTGGTCTAACAGTAAGAATCTCTGCCTTTATCCCTGATTCCTTTAGTTTCTCTCTTATCATACCTGCAGTGAGAGGTGTGGTGTATACAGGAACATTTACCTCTTTCAACAAAAAGGGAAGGGCACCAGTGTGGTCCTCATGTCCATGGGTAATGATTATTCCCTTGAGCTTCTCTCTGTTTTCAACCACATAAGAAAAATCAGGTATGACAAAGTCAACTCCAAGCATATCCTCCTCAGGAAACATCAGACCTGCATCAACGACTATAATATCGGAGTTATACTGAAAGACCGTCATATTGAGGCCTATCTCTTCAAGGCCTCCAAGGGGTATGACAGAGAGGATACCTTTCATCAGGTTTATTTTTTATGTAACAGAAATTCTAAGAGTGCCTTCTGAATATGCAGTCTGTTTTCTGCCTGATCAAATACAACACTCTGGGGACTATCAATAACATCATCAGTAATCTCTTCACCTCTATGGGCTGGAAGGCAGTGCATTACAATGGCATCAGGCCTTGCGCATTGTAGTAAAGATCTGTTTATCTGGTAACCTCTGAAGTGTCTCTTCTTTTCTTCTGCCTCTTTCTCCTGACCCATACTGACCCATACATCCGTATAGATAACATGGGCCATTCCAGCAGCCTCCTTTGGATCTCGCACTATCACAATCTCTGAAGAGCTTATCTGTCTTGCCCTTTCAAGGACATCTCCGTCAGGTTCATATCCTTCAGGACATGCTATTGTTATATTCATCCCAGAAATTGCAGCAGCCTCTATAAGGGAGTTTGCCACATTATTACCATCTCCAATATAGGCGATTTTTAGTCCTTTAAGTTTGCCCTTTTTTTCCATAATAGTCATAAGATCCGCAAGAGCCTGACAGGGATGGTGAAGGTCACTCAATCCATTGATAACAGGTATGGTGGCTACCTCTGCAAACCTGATAAGTTTTTCGTGACTGAATGTCCTTATTACTATTGCATCAAGATATCTTGAGAGGGTTCTTGCTGTATCCTCTATGGTCTCCCCCCGACCGAGCTGTAATTCTGATGGTGTCATATAAACAGGGTGACCACCCAGTTGATATATGCCAACCTCAAAGGATACCCTTGTCCTTGTGGAGGGTTTTTCAAATAAAAGACCAATCGATTTTCCTATAAGAGGACACTTATTTTTATCCACTCCCGATTTTAGCTCCATTGCCCTGATGATTATTCCTGAAAGTTCATCAGCCCTCAAGTCAAGTACCCTTAAAAAATCTCTTTTCATTTTAGCTTTGAAAAAACCTCCTCAAGTGTTTCTATACATAAATCTATATCCTTTTTTTGGACAATAAGTGGTGGGGTAAATCTCAGAACATTGCCTGCCGTGCAGTTTATTAAAAGGCCTTTTTCGAGACAGGCATTTACAATATCAGAACAATCCATTAGTAACTCCATACCTATAAGGAGCCCCATACCCCTTATTGAAATTATTATATCAGGAAATTCCTGTTTAAGACTGTTTAGACTATCCATGAAGTATCTTCCCATCCTCTGGACATTATCAAGGATGAAACCATCTTCAAGTAGAGTCTCGATAGTAGCAATTGCTGAGGCACAGGATACAGGATTTCCTCCAAATGTGGAGGCATGGCTTCCAGGTGTAAAGGCCTTTGAAACCTTTTCTGTAGCAAGAAGTGCCCCTATGGGGATACCAGCACCGAGTCCTTTTGCAAGAGTCATTATATCTGGTGTGATATTAAAATGCTCGTAGGCAAAGAGCCTTCCTGTCCTGCCCATGCCTGTCTGAACCTCATCTAATATTAGTAAGATACCTGCTTCATCACAAAGTTCTCTCACTTTTTTCAGATAATCCCTGTCAGGGACTCTGACCCCACCTTCTCCCTGAATAGGTTCAAGCATAACTGCACATGTATTTTTATCAATGGCCTTTTTAAGGGCATCTATATCATTAAAAGGCACATATTTAAAACCGGGTAGCAGAGGAGAAAAACCATTATGAAACTTTTCCTGAGCCGTTGCTGTGAGGGCACCGTAGGTCCTTCCATGAAAAGAGCCGTGGCATGTTATTATCTCGAATCTATCAGGTGAAAGGAATTCCTTTGCAAACTTTCTCGCAAGTTTAATTGCCCCTTCATTTGCCTCTGCACCAGAATTGCAGAAAAAGACTTTATCGGCAAAGCTATTCTCAACGAGGAGCCTGGCAAGTTTTATCTGAGGTTCCATATGATAGAGATTTGAGCAGTGAATGAGCCTCTGAACCTGTTTTTGTACAGCTATAACGACCTTTCTTGGGCAGTGGCCAAGGATATTGACGGCTATGCCACCAACGAAATCAAGATACTCCTTTCCATCAATTCCGTAAACCCTGACTCCGGAGCCCTTTCTCAATACCACAGGATAACGCTTGTAGGTATTCATGAGGTATCGTTCTGCTTCCTCAATGAGCCTTTTCTGTTCCATGTAATAGGATAAATCTTTTTTTGGGAAAATTCAATAACCTTAATTTTTTTCTTGAATATTTAGTTGTATTTTGAGATAATGTATAGTGGTGGATTAATATGGCCCTTACATACAGGGATGCTGGTGTTGACATAGACGAGGCTGAGAGGTTTGTCAGGCTTCTCTTGCCAGTAGCGAGGCAGACCTTCAGACCGGAGGTTATGTCTGATATAGGTTCATTCAATGCCCTTTTTAAACTTGACCTTTCTAAATATAAAGAACCTGTCCTTGTGAGTGGCACTGATGGAGTTGGCACGAAGTTGAAGATTGCCTTTATGCTTGACAGACATAATACAGTCGGGATTGATCTTGTTGCTATGTGTGTGAATGATGTTCTTACCTGTGGTGCAGAGCCTTTATTCTTTCTTGATTATATAGCAACTGGAAGACTTTCTGCTGAAAAGGCCCTTGAGATTGTTAAAGGAATTGCTGAGGGCTGTAAAGAAGCCGGGTGTTCCCTAATAGGAGGTGAGACAGCAGAGATGCCAGGATTTTATGCTCCTGGGGAGTATGATTTGTGTGGATTTTCTGTTGGCATTGTTGATAGAAGCGAGATAATAACAGGTAATGATATAAGACCAGGTGATCTCGTCATAGGTATATCTTCCAGTGGATTACATAGTAATGGTTATTCCCTTGTAAGGCATTTATTAGCAAAAAAAGGATTGAGTCTTGATTTATATATTGATGAACTCGGCATAACACTTGGCGAGGAATTATTAAAACCAACAAGGATCTATGTAAAGGCCTTTAAGGCCTTAAAGGATTCAGGTGTTACAGTAAAGGGGATGGCCCACATCACAGGTGGTGGTATCACAGGTAATTTGCCGAGAATCTTTCCAGAGAATATTTCTGCAGTTATAGATAAAAATTCCTGGGAAATACCTTACATATTCAGATATCTTCAGGAGCTCGGAGGCGTACCTGAAGATGAGGCCTTCAGGACTTTTAATATGGGAATAGGTTATATTATTATTGTGCCAGAGGTCGAGGGGGATAGGGCCTTGTTAGTTCTCCAGAAGGTTCAATACAGGGCCTTTAAGATTGGTTTTATCGAAAAAGGTAATAAGGGGGTGAGGTATGTATAAACTTAGGGTCTTTTTGAAAAAAATCTTTACTCCTGTTACTGTAATGCTTGTGCCACATGCAAGGACAAAACCTGTGGCAATAAAGGTACCATTTTCTATTATTGTGCTTGCTGTATTTCTCTGGTGTGCTGGTTCAATCTATGTAGTTTCTATAGCGGTTAATACGATTGAGTATTACAATATGAAAAACAAACTTTCTTATTTTATGAATCAATTTATTGAGCTGAAATCTACAATATCATCACTTCAGAAGGCAGAGACAGAATTCAGGAAACTTTTCGCTCTTAAATCCAAAAAGGATGTCCTTGAGGCTGTGGAGGTTACAGATACAGGTTCTATTGATATGGAGGTTCTGAGAAAACAGATTGAAGAGACTATCGAGACTGTTACGGAGATAAAGAAGTATCTCAACGAGCAGAGGGACCTTTATCGTTCAACGCCTTTGGGGTGGCCTGTCAAAGGTGTAATAACATCAGGTTATGGAAAGAGGACTCACCCAAAGTTTGGAGAGGTAGCCTTTCATTCTGGGATCGATATATCAGTGCCAATTGGCACAGAGGTAAGGTCAACGGCTGATGGGATAGTTGTCTTTTCAGGCTGGACAGTAGGGAGTGGTTATACAGTAATAATAGAGCACGGTCACGGTTTTACAACTGCCTATGCTCATAACAAAGAGAATCTTGTAAAGATTGGGCAGAGGGTGAAGAGGGGAGATGTTATTGCCCTTTCGGGAAACACAGGTATTACAACAGGACCTCATCTTCATTATGAGATCTGGAAGAATGGTGCTCATGTAAATCCATTACCATATATTAAGGAGAACTTCTGATGTTTACAAAGAAACAACAGGGAGTTGAGACCATTGTTGGTCAAGAGACATTTTTTAAAGGAGAACTTAATTCAAAAGGAACTGTGAGGATTGATGGTGGTTTTGAAGGAATCATTAATGCAGACTGGGTGATTATCGGAGAAGGTGGAAATGTAAAGGGTGATATAAGTGCGCGAGGTGTAGTGATAGGAGGAAAGGTGGAAGGGAATATCAATGCAACAGAGACCATAGAGATAAAACATAAGGCTCAGGTTTCTGGTGAAGTATGCACAACAAAGCTTTCTATCTCAGAAGGAGCCATATTCGATGGCCGTTCCTGTATGCAGAAACAAAGTAAGAATGAGGCATGAGGCTTTACAGGACAAATATTTCCCTTCAGGATACAAAGACCCTCTGGCTTAAGGCTATCACTGAAAAATGTCATTTTCCTCTTCCTGAGGAATTAATAAAAACTATTTATTCTGCTAACAGGATTACCTCAAGACCTGTCTGGGCAAAGATAAGCTCTCCATTCTTTCATGCCTCTGCAGTTGATGGATATGCTGTGAGATTTTCAGAAACGCGAGGTGCCTCTGAGAAGACACCTGTTTATCTCCTCGTGGGAAGGGATGCTATAAGGGTTGATACAGGTGATCCTCTGCCCTCTGATTTTAATGCTGTAGTACTCATAGAGGAGATAAATACAGTAAGGAAAGAGGATGGAGAATATATTGAACTGAGGGAGTCCCTTACACCATGGCAAAATGTCAGGATTGCGGGAGAGGATATACTTCAGGGAGAGCTGATTATTTCTGAGAGAGAGAGAATTACACCATTTCACATTGGAGCCATGCTTGCCTCTCAGAATACCGAGGTATGGGTAAGGAAGAGAGCCTATGCTGGCATAATCCCAACAGGTACAGAGATGGTAGAGCCTGGAGCAGAACTCAAGCCTGGTGCTTTAATTGAATTTAATTCAGCCTTTCTGGGTGCCCTTATAGAAGAGACCGGTTCAATAGCAAAGAGATATCCCATAACACCTGATGATAGAGAAATACTCAGTAGAACTATTCAGAACGCTCTTTCAGAATCTGACATTGTTCTTATAATCGGAGGTTCATCCCTTGGCAGAGAAGACCTTACTCCTGAGGTAATAGGTGACCTTGGTGAGATTATTGTTCATGGAGTTAATATAAAGCCAGGAAAACCTGTCCTCCTTGCAATAGTAAATAACAAGCCTGTGATAGGGATTCCAGGATACCCTGTCTCTGCTTTTATAGCCTTTGACCTATTTGTAAGACCCCTTTTATACCTTATGTATGGAATAGAACCACCTCAAAGAGAAGAGATAGAGGTAATACTTTCCCGCCACATCCCTTCAACCCTTGGTCAGGAAGAATTTGTAAGGCTAAAGATAGGCTCTGTATCAGGCAAATACATTGCAACGCCCCTTGGAAGAGGAGCTGGTCTTATGAGCTCTCTTGTGAGAGCCGATGGTTTGCTCCAGATCCCTGCAAACAGTGAAGGCATAGAAGGTGGCTCAAAAGTAAAGGTGAGGCTTTTAAGAAAAAAAGAGGATCTGCTGAATACAGTCGTATTTATTGGAAGTCACGACAATACAATAGAGCTTCTTGCAAATTATCTTAAAAGGCATTATCCAGAATTCAGTCTTTCTTCAGCAAATGTGGGTTCTATGGGAGGACTCATTGCCCTTAAGAGAAGGGAATGTCATATAGCAGGAACCCATCTTCTTGATGAAGAGACAGGTGAATACAACATTCCCTTTATAAAAAGACTCCTATCTAATGAGCCAGTTATAGTTATTAACCTCGTTTACCGACAGCAGGGTTTAATGGTTAAAAAGGGTAATCCAAAGGGTATTAAAGACTTTTACGACCTTTTAAGGGATGATGTAGTCTTTGTTAATAGACAGAGGGGGTCAGGTACGAGGCTCCTTCTTGATAAAAGATTAAGAGAACTCGGTATAGATCCGCCATTAATTAAGGGATATGAGATGGAAGATTTTACCCATATGTCAGTGGCTTCAAAGGTTGCTACAGGTGTGGCTGATGCTGGTCTTGGTGTGTATGCAGCAGCAAAAGCCTTTGAGCTTGACTTTATACCAGTTGCTGAGGAAAGGTATGACCTTGTGATACTTGAGGAATACCTTCACCTGAGAATGATAAAAGCCCTTTTGAAGATAATAAAAGAAGACAAGGAATTCAAAAAGGCAGTAATTGCTCTTGGTGGGTACGATGTAAGGGATATGGGAAAGGTAGTTTTTTCTACCCAAACCCTTCCCTTGAAAAGTCTCGCAGAGTTGGAAGCTCTGTGAGGTCTTTGAGACCGAAATATTGAAGAAATTCCTTTGTTGTTCCGTAAAGAAAAGGTCTTCCAGGTGCTTCTTTCTTGCCAACTATCTTTATTAGCCTTTTCTCAAGGAGGGTTTTTATAGCTCCATCAGAGTTTACCCCTCTGATCTCATCAATTTCAGCTTTTATGATGGGCTGTTTGTAGGCAATAATTGCAAGGGTCTCGAGGGCAGCCATTGATAATTTAGAGGTGTTTGCGGTCTTTTTGAATCTCTTTATCCATTCACCATACTCTGGATTTGTTACAAACTGGTAACCACCTGCAATCTCTTTTATAACAATGCCACCATTTCTACTATTATATTCTGCAATTAATTCATCGAGGATCAACTTTATCTCTTCTTCAGGAAAACCGGTAATTTCCTTCAAAGATGAGATCGTTATAGGTTCACCTGAAGAAAAGATCAGAAGTTCAAGGATGTCTTTTTTTTCTTTTCTATCCATAGAGATTTATCTCAAGTTAAGCAAATACAGTTGCTTTCGTTGAGACTTTGCCCACGCAAAAGTGGACTTTGAAAATATGAATCTTATTAATTTTATCATAAATTATAATTCAGGTTAATACAACATAAAAACAGGGTTTAGGCGATAGCCTAAGGTTTAGGGTAAAGGCTGAAGATAGAGCAGTAGCGCATCAGAAAATTAGAGCAACTGTAAGGCTTTCAGATAGCGCGACCATCAAATTGAAGAATAATTTACTCTTTATGAAAAACTGTGGCTCTGTCGCACGAATCTCTATTGCACGGCTGCTTTGTTGTTTTGAGGTATGCCTTATGGCCCTTTAAAACTTTATTTTGGACAGGTATATTTTGATATAATATGTCATGGACTATATTAAATATTATGGTCTCAAGGAGCATCCTTTCTCGAATGTAGTGGAAAGCCGGTTCTACTACAAGAGCAAAGAGCATGCTGAGGCTATAATAAAACTCAGACATGCTATAGATGCTAAAAAAGGCCTCTCTGTTGTAATTGGAGATATTGGCACTGGTAAGACAACCCTTGCAAGAAGATTACTTGAGGAACTGGATGAGCAGAGATATGAGGCAGCCCTCCTTGTAGTTATCCATTCCTCGGTAAGTTCTGACTGGCTTCTCAAAAAATTTGCTTTTCAGCTTGGAGTGCAGGATGTTAAGGATGACAGGATTGAGATACTTGGCCAGATTTACAAAAGACTCCTTGAGATAAATGAACAGGGAAAGATTGCTGCTGTACTGATTGATGAGGTCCAGATGTTAAGGACAAAAGAGCTTATGGAGGAGTTTAGGGGACTACTTAACATGGAGCTTCCTGATGGCAAGTTGGTTAATTTTATCTTCTTTGGACTTCCTGAACTTGACCAGATATTGAGTCTTGATGAGCCACTAAAACAGAGAATAAGCACGAGAATCACACTTCGACCCTTTAATGAAGATGATACAAAAGAATATATTATCCACAGATTGCGTGTTGCAGGTAGTGATAGACTTATATTCACACCTGATGCAATATCCATGATATTTAAATATTCAAAGGGTGTCCCAAGGTTAATAAACACGATTTGTGATAATGCCCTTCTTGAAGGATTTCTGAGAAAGAAGACCGAGATTGATAGTTCTATAATAAAGACTGTTGCAATAGACCTGGGACTTAATTCTGAATAACTATCTTTTCTATGTTAAGATTTACCATATTATCACCGAGCCTTACTATTACCTTTGATGGATAAAAAATGCCTCCAGCTGGAATTTCCTTAGATGGATAGAACAAGGGCCTCTCGTAATTTATCTGTATTGAACCTTCTGGAAGGGTTATCTCCTGCCTTTCGGGGATGAAGTCTTTATTGAGATATACTTTTCGCCAGGAATTTCTCATAAGTATAAATTCTTCTCCCTCTGGTGGCGAAGTAACAGTTGAAGGCGAGGTAAGAGTTTCTGTTTCAATCTCATCCATCTGCCACCACATGAGGCAGGACTTCAGGGCTTCCATAAGAAGGAGGGCCTTTTGAGAAGATAACTTTTTACCTTCAGATATAACCTCACCATTTTCTATCCTGACCTCTGATATGAGGAACCCATGAGAATAGACCTTTAACTCAGTTCTTTTTTGATTAATGATGAATGAGGCGTTACCGTTGAGTTCTTCAGAATTGTTTTTCCCTGTTCTCTGGAATTTTATTGAAAAGATGAATTTTATAGATTTTATAGAATTTAGCTCTGAAAGATATTCCTGAAAAGTAACTCTGGATGCTGGAGGAGAGGTAACAGTTGGTTTCTCCATTTCTATGTCTGTGATTTTTGCACATCCTGTGCTAAAGTAGAGGAGCAGTAAGGCAGTGTAACAGAGCAGGAAGATATTATGGAAAAATTTATTTCTTATAAAAACTATCGTATTGTTGCACTGTTGCACTGTCGCACTAAAAAAGGTATTCCATTGCCTCATTGATCTCTTTCACTCCTATAATCTCCATAGAGAGCTCTCCTCTCAGTCTTTCAGCATTTGCCTTTGGTATTATGGCCCTACGGAAGGCAATCTTCTGAGCTTCTTTCAGTCTGAGTTCAGCCTGACTTACAGCCCTTATCTCTCCTGAAAGACCTATCTCGCCAAAAACTATTGTGTGAGGGTCAATGGCCTGGTCTTTTAGTGAAGAGCTCAGGGCAGTAACAATAGCAAGGTCTGCTGCTGGTTCGGTAATCTTAAGGCCCCCAACGACATTAACAAACACATCCATACCAAGAAGGTGTAGACCTGCTTTTTTCTCAAGGACTGCTATGAGGAGATTCACCCTGTTATAGTCAACTCCTATGGATGTCCTTCTGGGAACTCCAAAGGTTGCAGGTGATACAAGGGCTTGGAATTCAAGGAGTATAGGCCTTGTTCCTTCGATACTTGCTGTGACAACTGTGCCTGTTGCACCTTCTGGCCTTTCCGAAAGAAAGAGCTCAGATGGATTTTCTATCTCCCTCAGGCCCTCATCAGTCATCTCAAATACACCTATCTCATTTGAAGAACCAAACCTATTTTTTATTGCCCTCAATATCCTGAAGGAATGGCCCTTTTCTCCTTCAAAATATATAACTGTGTCAACTATATGTTCAAGGACCCTTGGGCCTGCAATTGAGCCATCCTTTGTAACATGGCCTATTATAAATACAGAGCTTCCACTTGTTTTTGCAAAGGACATCAGTTTCTGGGAACACTCCCTTACCTGACCAACAGAGCCTGGTGCTGACGGAATATCTTCAGAATACATAGTCTGGATAGAATCTATCACTATGACAACGGGCCTGACCTGATCTGCTGTCTCAAGAATATTTTCAAGACATGTCTCGGCTTGAAGAAGGAGATCAGAAGAACTTACCTTTAATCTTTCAGCCCTCATCTTCACTTGTTCAGGAGACTCCTCTCCTGATACATAAAGAATCTTCCCATGTTCTGTAATTTTATTCATTGCCTGTAAAAGAAGGGTTGATTTTCCAATTCCTGGGTCACCGCCTATGAGTATAAGAGAACCCTTTACGATCCCTCCTCCAAGGACCCTATCAAATTCCTTAATACCTGTAGATATCCTTTTATCTTTGAGGAATTCAATCTGAGTGATGGGCTGGGGAGGGTTAGGGGTTCTGGAGCTCCTTTGGTTGTTACTGCGCCAAAAGCTGTGGGTAATTTCCTTTTTTTCTTCAACAAGGGTATTCCACTGTCCACAATCAGGACATCTTCCAAGCCATTTTGGAGATACATATCCACAGGCCTGACATTGATAGATAATGGTATCCCTTTTCATTATTATCTTTCAAAATTTAATATCCCCATCCCCTTTCCGGGACGGATGACCTTTTTCAGCGCCATCTCAATAAACTCCTTTGCTATCCTTACTGCAGAGAGGCAATCCCTTCCAAGGCACAGGTTAGCTGTTATAGCTGATGAAAAGATACAGCCAGTGCCATGAAACTCTCCTTTTATTTTTTCTGATTCAAGGAGCTCAAATCTGCCATTATAAAATATATCAACAGTAGTATTACCTTTAAGGTGTCCTCCTGTTATAACCACGGCATCTGATCCCATTTCTTTGAGGGTCCTGGCAGCTCGCTTCATATCTTCCAAAGTTTCAACAGGAATCCCTGTAAGGAGAGATGCCTCATAGATATTTGGTGTTATGACCTTTGCAAGGGTTAAGAGGCTTTCTTTGATTGCATCAAGGGCATTATCTTCAAGGAGGCTTACACCTGTAGAGGATACAGTAACAGGATCTACCACGAGATTTCTCAGGTTATATTCTCTAATGACCTTTGCCACTACCTCCACATTCTCTTTACTGTAAAGCATGCCTGTCTTAAGGGCCTGAGGTGTTATATCCTCAAGGAGTGTTGTGAGCTGTCTTTCAAGCAGTTCTGCCTCCAGAGGGAAGGTTTCTCTCACACCAGATGTGTTTTGTGATGTTATGGCACTCACTACAGAAATACCATAAACACCGAAATGCCAGAAGACCCTGAGGTCTGCCTGTAAACCTGCACCTCCTGTTGGGTCAGAACCTGCTATGGTAAGGGCTATGTTCATTTATTTATGATAATATGATAATATAATTTTTCAGGAGGTGTCTATGAAGACTTATGACGATGTTGTTCAGTTTCATGGTCATAGCTGTCCTGGCCTTGCCCTTGGCTATAGAGTAGCCCTGAGGGCATTGAAGGAGCTTGGCATCGAGGAAGGCTCAAAGGATGAAGAGATAGTTGCTATTGTTGAGAACGACTCCTGTGCAGTTGATGCCATTCAGGTCATGACAGGATGTACCTTTGGAAAGGGTAATCTGATATTTAAAGATTATGGAAAGCAGGTCTACACCTTTGCAAAAAGGCCTTCTGGAGTAGGTGGTGAAGGAACTGTTGAGGCTATAAGGATTTCCATAGATTTCAATCCACCGGAAGAATCAGAGAAAGAGAAATTACTCTGGAAGAGGTATTCTGAGGGTGATCGGTCAGAGGAGGTTCTGAAGGCTGTCCATTCAAGAAAGGCAAAGAAGCTTAAGGCAATCCTTGAAGCGGATGATGAAGAACTGCTCAAGATAAGGCGCCTCAGGATTATCTTACCTGAAGAAGCAAAGATATACCAGAGCGTTAGGTGTGAGGTCTGTGGTGAAAAGGTGGCTGAGCCAAAGGCAAGGCTCTATCATGGTAAGGTTGTATGCATTCCATGTTCTGGTTTTACGGAAGATCAAAGATTTCATTAAGGACATAAAAGAATGGATGTTTCCCTGCTTAAAGGAGAATAAGATTGTCAGCATATCTGGCTTTAACCTTCATAGAAGATTTAGCATAGGGATGAGATAGGAGGTAAAAGATTGATTGAGGCAAAAGGACTTTCGAAGAGGTATTTTATTGGCTCAGAGGAGATTAGGGCTGTTGATAATGTGAGCTTTGCGATTAAGAAGGGTGAGTTTGTCTCCATAGTTGGCCACTCAGGAAGTGGAAAGACAACCCTTCTGAGCCTTATTGGAGGTCTCACAAGACCTGATAGCGGAAGCATTAATATTGATGGTATTGATATATTGAGCCTTAATGATGATGAACTTTCCGAGTATAGAAATAAAAAGGTGAGTTTTATCTACCAGTTTTCAAGCCTCATCCCTACACTTACTGCCCTTGAGAATGTGATTCTACCAACAATATTTTCTAAAAAGAAGATTGGTAGAGAAAGTAGCAGAAACCTTATAGATAAGGCAAAGGAGCTCCTTAGTCTTGTTGGGCTTAAGGATAAGTTCAATGTCTATCCATCACAACTTTCAGGAGGCCAGCAGAGGCGTGTTGCCATTGCAAGGGCCTTTATAAATGATCCTGAGCTCGTTCTTGCTGATGAGCCGACAGGAGACCTTGATGAAGATACAGAGAGGGAGGTCCTGGACCTTTTTGAAAGGTTTAACAGGGAGAAGGGTATAACATTTATCCTTGTGACTCATAACAGAGAGCTTGCGAGAGGTGCAAAGCGGAGATTCCAGATGATTTCTGGAAGGATAAATGAGGTTTTACAAAGTTGAAAGATAAAGGGAAAGAGTCAGCCTGCTGGGTTCTTTTACTCCAGCTTACAGTTTTGATCTTCTGGCTTTTTTCTTGTTCTGAAAAAGAGTCCTTTCAGTATATCTCCTCTCAGGGGAATCAATTGATAATCCTCCATAACGCACCTTCAGAAGTCCCTGTCTTTTACACTACAGAGATTAACTCCAGAAGGGTTGATTTTTTTGTGATAAGGATAGAGGGAGAGACAAGGGTATTTTTAAATAGATGCAGAAAATGCTTTAACTCTGCTCTCGGTTTCAGGTTTGAGGATAAATATATAAGATGCAGAACCTGTAATGTTACCTATCCTGTAAGGGAGGTCCTAAAGGGCATAGGAAGCTGTTATCCCATCGCTGTTAAGGCAAAGGTAGAGGGAAGATATTGCTATATAAATACTGAAGACCTTCTTGAAGCCTACAAATAGGCCATAGGCTACAGGCGATAGGCGATTAAATAGGCTATAGGCTACAGGCTGTAGAAAATAAGAAATAACCTGACGCCTGTAGCCTGACGCCTAAAGCCTAATATCCCAATGTCTGAAGCCTTCAGCCTATTTCATGTATAATACTCTTAGTATCATAGCTGTCCAAAATAAATTAAAATGTTATTTTCAAAAGGGGCATAAGGCCTCAAAAACACAAAAAGCTACAGGCGATAGGCTACAGGCTATTAAAATAGGCTACAGGCCACAGGCTACAGGCTGTAGGAAATTAGAAGAAATCCTGACGCCTGAATCCTGTAGCCTGACGCCTACAGCCTATCTTTTAAGATTTATCTTGGACAGGTGGGTTTTAGTATGAAGACCCTGAGGATTGCCCTTGGACAGATTAATTCTACAGTAGGTGACCTTGAGGGGAACCTTAAAAAGATCATTTCTGTGATTAAAAATGCAGAAGAGGCAGGGGCTTCGATTGTGGCTTTGCCTGAGCTGAGCCTTACAGGCTACCCTCCAGAAGACCTCCTCTTAAAGCCCCAATTTATAAAGGACAATATGGATTGCCTCCAGAATATCGTTTCAAATACAGGAGATATTGTCGCTATTGTAGGATTTGTCCATTTTGGTGGTGAAGGTAACAGTAGGGCTGATGATATCTATAATGGTGCTGCTGTAATCTATAATAAAAAACTAATTGACATCTATCATAAGACCTACCTTCCCAATTATGGTGTCTTTGATGAGTTTAGATATTTCCAGACAGGCTCGAGATGTCCTGTGTATAGGATGGGTGATATTACCTTTGGCGTTAGTATCTGTGAGGATATCTGGTATCCTGACGGACCGCCAACAATACAGGCCCTTCATGGTGCAGAGGTTCTTATAAACATAAATGCCTCACCCTATCATGTAAGAAAGATAGTTGAAAGGGAAAGGATGCTCTCAACAAGGGCAATGGATAATACAGCAATCATCTGCTATGTGAATGCTGTTGGTGGACAAGACGAGCTCGTCTTTGACGGTGGAAGCATGGTTATTGATGAGACAGGAAGGCTTGTTGCAAGGGCAAGGCAGTTTGATGAAGACATTCTTATAGTTGACCTTAACATTAGCTCAGTATTCAGAAGAAGGCTCAAGGACATAAGAAGAAGACAGGCTGTGGCTGGTCTCAAGGAAAACAGGATAGAAGTGGTGAGGATAGATACAGAAGACAGAGGTCAGAAATCAGAGGTCAGAAATCAGAGGTCAGAATCTGAGGAAAAATTTTCCTTAAAATCTGACTTCCGACCTCCGAACTCTGACATCTCTTTAAGAATAGAGCCCCTACTTTCTGAAGAGGAAGAGATATACAGTGCCCTTATCCTCGGGACAAGGGATTATGTAAATAAGAATGGTTTTAAAGGAGTCCTTATAGGATTGAGCGGAGGGATAGATTCTTCTCTGGTTGCTACAATAGCTGTTGACAGTCTTGGCCGTGAGAGGGTAATAGGTGTGTTCATGCCATCTTTTTATACATCAAAGGAAAGCAGGGAGGATGTAGAGGACCTTGCAAAAAACCTTGGTATAAGACTTATAGAGATAGGAATCACAGGGATATTCGAGAGCTACCTGAGGGAATTAAAACCTGTTTTTGGTGATCTTCCAGAGGATGTAACAGAGGAAAATATTCAGGCAAGGATTAGAGGGAATCTTCTCATGGCCCTTTCTAACAAATTCGGTTATCTCGTCCTCACTACAGGAAACAAGTCTGAGATGAGTGTTGGATATGCCACTTTGTATGGTGACATGGCAGGTGGTTTTGCTGTTATAAAGGATGTTTCAAAGACAATGGTCTACAGGCTTGCAAGATGGAGGAACTCAAAGGGCTCTATTATTCCTGAAAGGGTTCTTGTAAAGCCTCCTTCAGCAGAGTTGAGACCAAACCAGAAGGATACAGATACCCTTCCTCCCTATGAAATTCTTGACCCAATACTAAAGGCTTATATAGAAGAGGACAGAAGCTTTGAAGAGATTGTAAGTGGTGGATGCTTAGAGGAATGCGTTCAGAAGGTCATAAGGATGGTTGACAGGAGTGAATACAAGAGGAGGCAATCACCACCAGGGATTAAGATAACACCGAGGTCCCTTGGCAAAGACAGAAGATTTCCTATAACAAATGCCTATAGGAGTTTCTGAAACAGATGTCAGAAATCGGAGGTCAGAGGTCAGAAGTCGGAGGTCAGAGGTCAGAAATCAGAAGTCAGACGTCAGACGTTCGACATCCGACATCCGACCTCCGACATCTGACCTCCGATTTCCGAACTCCAATTTCAGCCTCTTTTTCATTATCCTTGCTATGGTTTTCATTTTTGGTTCCTGTTCATCTCAATCAGTTGAGGATACTAAAAGCTCAGGACTCGAAAATAAGGAGTTTGTGATTGAGAGGTCTCCAGATATTGAAAAGGTCAAACCTCATAGACCTGTTAAGATAAAGGTTAAGAGGGATCCTCAAGGAAGATACTCCTGGGAGTTGAGCGGTGAAGATATTGATGAGATAATAAAGATAGACAGGAGGTTAAAAAGGGCCTTTAGCCCTGCTCCTGAAGAAAAAAATAAGTAGGAGGTCTTATGGATAAGTTTACAATCTATGAGGTAATTGAACAAGCAGTCCAGACAGAAAAGCTCGGTTATCAGTTTTATACCACAATGGCACAGAGATTCAAGGATGAGGAAAGACTCAGGTCCCTTTTTGAGACCCTTGCAGAGAAAGAGATAAGGCATGAGAAGACCTTTAGGGAGCTTCTTGAAATAGTAGGTGATAAGGAGCCTGAGGGATGGGAGGATATATCTGCCTATATGAGGGCGATTGTTGAATCAGAGTTCTTTCTTGGTAAGGGTAAATCTTTACCATCCATGGAGGATATAAAAAGTATTGATGATGCTGTGAGATTTGCTATTGGTTTTGAAAAGGAAACCCTCCTCTATTTCCACGGTATCAGGGATGCTGTTAAGGAAAAGGAGATAGTTGATGAGATCATTAATGAGGAAAAGAGCCATATAATGTGGCTCACGAGATTCAGGGATTCCTTTGTTAAGGGATAATGAAAGATCACGGCTGTCCAAAACAAATTGGAAGGGGGCTTTTAAAATAGGCATAAGGCCTCAAAAACACAAAAGAAGCGACAGGTTTTATTTTTTAAATGTAGAATGAGGTTATTCGAGCTTCTGAGAGGTATATTAAGGTGATGATAGGTTATTTAACAAGTTACATTAAGGAGTCGCCTTTTGTGCTTTTTAGGGATGGCGTAAGTAATAGTTGGCCTCATGCCCATTAAAAATTTTATTTTGGATAGCTGATAATGAAAGGTCTTCTTTATGTAGTGGCAACACCCATTGGAAATCTCGAAGATATTACCCTGAGGGCCCTCAGGGTTCTTAAGGAGGTAGACCTTATTGCTGCTGAGGATACGAGACACTCTTTGAAATTATTGAACTATTATGGTATAGAGAAGCCCCTTTTGAGTTACTGGAGTGAGAGGGAGAAGGTCAGGTCAGAAGAGATTATAAGCCATCTCAAGGCTGGCCGATCTGTTGCCCTTATTTCAGATGCTGGTACACCTGGTATCTCTGACCCTGGTGCAGTCCTTATTAGAAGAGCAATTGAAGAAGGTATCGAGATTATTCCTATACCAGGTCCATCAGCACTGGTAGCAGCCCTCTCGGTATCAGGCCTTCCTGCTGAGGAGTTTTTATTCTGTGGATTCCTTCCACCAAGAAAGACTGAAAGGCTCAAAAAACTTGAGGAGCTTAAATATGAAAAAAGAACCATTGTCCTTTATGAGGCACCTCACAGATTACTTGGGTCCATAGAGGATATGATGGAGGTCTTTGGTGATAGAAAGGTTATGATTGCAAAGGAGATCACAAAGATCCACCAAGAGTTTATTAGGGGCTCATTGAAAGAGGCCTATTTGAGGCTTCAGAATAGCGTTATAGCTGGTGAGTATGTGATAGTTATCGAAGGCAGCTCTGGCAAGATAGCTTCTATTGAAGAGGCCTTAGAAGAGGTAAAGGTCTTTATGCAAAAAGGTATGGGAAGAAAAGAGGCTGTAAAGATTATTTCACGACTTTACAATATATCAAGCAAAGAACTCTATGACAGAAGTCTTAAGGGGTAAGTCTCTGTTATTGGGAGGTCTTTTATGAAGCTAAAACCTTTGTATATTGGGATTAGTTTAGGTATTGTCTGGGGTATTTCTATATTGATTACAACATGGCTCTCCTATTATACTGGGTATGGAAGGCTCTTTCTTGAAGTCCTTGCTGGTTCTATTTATCCTGGTTATTCTATAACACCCATAGGTAGTTTTGTAGGTCTCTTTTATGGGTTCATTGATGGGCTTATAAGTGGCTCTCTAATAGCGATGATTTATAACAAGCTTATTGAGCGCAAAGCTCCAGGTGGAAGGAAGGGATGAGTGCTGTTGTTTATTTTGTATCTGCCAGGGTCAAGAAATGGAGATATGCTGACAGCCTTCCAGGCAAACTCGAAAGGCTTCTGAAAGAGATAGACCTTTCAAGATACTTTGAAAAGGATGAGTGGGTTGCTATAAAGACTCATTTTGGCTCTGAAGGTGCCCACAGGGTTGTGAGGCCCGTATTTTTGAGAAAGGTTGTTGAGGCAGTAAGAGCTATTGGTGCAAAGCCCTTTATTACAGATACCGTGAGGATAAAAGGTCTTGATTATCTTGAGGTTGCTAATCAAAATGGAATAAATCATCTCTCCTGTGGTGCTCCTGTTGTTCTGGCTGATGGCCTTTATGGGAATGACAATATAATGGTGAAGGCTGGGGAGATTCTTGGTGAGATTGCTGTTGCCTCTGTTATCTATGATGTTCCTGCCATGGTTGTTTGCAGCCATTTTAAAGGGCACATAAATGCTGGTTTTGGAGGTGCCATAAAGAATCTTGCTATGGGTGCTGTAAGTGGTTCTCATAGACATTGCGGATGGAAGTGCGGAAGGGGTGCTATGCATACAATAGGAGAGGGAATGCTTGTATGGGATAAAGAAAGGTGTGTCTTGTGTCTTCAGTGTGAGGAGATATGTCCTCTTGATTGTATCGAATTTAAAAATGGAGAATTTTCCTATAATGATGAAAGGTGCTGGAGATGTGGCAGATGCACAAGGGTCTGTCCAGAGGAAGCCTTAGTCCTTCCAGGAGACGATGAACTCTTTATGAGATCCCTTGCAGAAGCTGCAATGGCAGTCTTGAGCACCTTTAAAAAAGGAAAGGTTCTCTACATAAATTTCCTTACAGAGATTCAGCCTGAATGTGACTGTATGCCTGCTGCTGAGGTGCCAGTTATCCAGGATCAGGGAATCCTTATCTCTGATGACATAGTTGCAATTGAACAGGCAAGCCTTGACATTATTACAGGAAAGGCTCCACTGCCAGGGAGCCTTGCAGAGGATATGGGTATAAAACAGGGTGATGATATTCTTATGAAACTCCATAATAAACCCTATATCCTTCAGATAGAGGAGGCTGAGAGGCTTGGTCTTGGCAGCAGGACCTATAGACTGATTGAGATTGGATAAAAAAAGAGGCTACCGTCCGTGGGAATTGGACAGGCAGCCTAAAGGGGAGGTAACGAGGCGTTTGATATTTAATATATACCATAGATTTAAGAATATGTCAAGAGGTAATATTAATTAATCTACAAATTAAAAGTTTAGAATACAAAATATTTCACAAAAACAAGGGGTTATCTAAAGGACTTGTGCTATAACACATTTAAGATATTCTGTCTCAGGCACCTGAATGAGGATGGGGTGGTCCTTTGATTGGGACCTTATCTCCAGAATTCGTAAAGACCTTCCTGAGTCCTTTGCTGCTGATCTTAAGATATCAAGGAATACCTCACGGGATATATGGTGGGAGCATGAAGAGGTACAGAGGATCCCACCTTTTTTAATAAGCCTCATGGCAGCACTGTTTATAAATCTATAACCCTTTATTGCTTCTTTTATCTTCTGACGGGACTTTACAAAGGCAGGTGGATCAAGGACAATGAAATCAAACTCCTGAGCTTTCACTTCTGTAAGATAATCAAATACATCAGCCTTGAGAAAACTAACCCTTTGCATGAGGCCATTTCTTTCTGCATTCTCCTCAGCAAGCCTCAGGGCCTTTTCAGAACTATCGACAAATTGGACTTCTGCTCCATTTTTTGCAAGCTGAAGACCCCATGCCCCACTATAACAGAAGAGGTCAAGTCCTTTGCCTCCTTTGATAAGGCCTGCCAGACAGAGTCTGTTCTCTCTCTGGTCAAGGAAAAAACCGGTCTTCTGTCCCTCTATCGGGTCTACCTTTAGAATGATCTGCCCTTCTTTTATTAAAGGAAGGGTTTCGCCACTGCCTTTCAGAAAGGTGGTAGTTAGTTCAAGGCCTTCAAGGGTTCGCTGAGGGGCATCATTTTTCAGGAAGATAGTTGAAGGCTTAAGGATTTCATCGAGGATATCTGCAATCTTTTCAATAAACCTGTCCATTCCTGCTGTAAGGCTCTGTATTACAATCCAGTCAGCATATTTATCCACTATGAGGCCTGGCAGTAAGTCTGATTCACTGTAAACAACCCTGAAGGAGCTTTGATCAGGAAGGAATCGCTCTCTGTAAAAAAGGGCATCCCTGAGTCTTTTTTCAAAAAATCTCCTGTTGATTTCTTCTTTTTTCTTTGTGAGTATTCTTATTGTAATCAGGGAATGGGGATTTATATAACCGATACCGAGGAAGTTTTCTTTCTTATCCCTGAGTTCTACTACTTCTCCCGGTTGATATCTTCGTAGAGGACCCTCTATCTCATTGGAAAAGACCCAGAGGTGGCCTGAATGAAGCCTTGAGGTCTTTTTGAGATAGACTTTTTCCATGTGGTGTAACAGTTAACTTCGGTACTCTGCATTAATCCTTACATAATCTTCTGAGATATCACAGGTAAGGACAGAGAACTCTTCTTTTCCACTGGTAAGGTCTATTATTAAATTCAGTTCTTTTGAAGCCTTTAATAATTCATTTGCTGTTGAGTCATTTCCAGCACTAATACCACCCTTTACAACCTGAAGATGGTTGAAATAGATATCAATCTTTTCTTCCTCTACCTTTGCACCAGATGCACCAATGGCAGCCATTATCCTTCCCCAGTTTGCATCATTTCCATAAAGGGCTGTTTTTACAAGAAGGGAATTGGCAACACTACGGGCTACTAATTCAGCATCCTTTCTGGAAGGAGCTCTTTTGACTATGACCTTAATGAGTTTTGTGGCTCCTTCTCCATCTTTAACAATACTTTTTGAAAGTTCGTAAGTAAGGGAATTGAGGAGCTTTTTGAAATCCTTATAGTATTTCGATTTCATTGTAATCGTATCGTTGCCTGCCAGTGAGTTAGCCATTATCATTACCATATCATTTGTTGAACGAGCTCCATCAACTGTTATCCTGTTGAAAGATTGTTCCACTGCCTCATTCAGTGCCTTTGATAGGCTAAGCTTTTCTACAGAGATGTCTGTGATTATAAAGCATAGTATAGTCGCCATCGATGGATTTATCATCCCCGCACCTTTAGCAACAGCTGCTATGGTACCCGTCTCATCTCCTACCTTAAGATCTGCTGATATGTATTTGGGAAATGTGTCTGTGGTCATTATTGCCCTTGCCAGTTCCTCTAAGGAGGCCTTTCCGAGTCCTCCAATAAGATCTGGTATGGCAGCCCTTATCCTTTCCATTGGCATGGGAACTCCTATAACACCTGTTGAGGCAGGATATACAAGTCTTTCATTTATGTTCAGACCCTTAGATACCAGTCTTACAATCTCGTTGGCATCCTCAATCCCCCTTTTCCCTGTGCATGCATTTGCATTACCGCTGTTTATGACTATTGCCCTTGCACGCTGGGAGGTAATCTTTTTCATAGTGATTTTTATAGGTGCTGCCTTAATCAGATTTTTAGTAAATGTTGCTGCTGCCGTTGCATCAACATCAGAGTAGATTAGTGCAAGGTCCTTTCGGCCAGGTCTTTTGATAGCAGCCTCTACAGCAGAGAATTTAAATCCTCTCGGTATCTTCAAACTCATGGGAATAGGGATACCCCCTTCAATCCAGTTGTTTCGTTAAGACCGAGCATTATATTCATATTCTGAATAGCCTGACCCGATGCACCTTTCATTAGATTATCTATGGCTGTAATAATTATCAATGTACCTGTTCTTTTATTAACCCTCAAGGCAATATCACAGAAATTTGTTCCTTTCACGTATTTTAGATCCGGAACTTCATCGATTACCCTAATAAAGGGTTCATTTCTATAAGTCTCTCTATAAATGGAATAGAGTTCATCTTCTTTAATTTCCCTTTTTAGCCCTCCATATATGGTTGACAGAATTCCCCTATCGATAGGAATCAAGTGGGGTGTAAAGTTTACATTTATGGGCTTTCCAGAGATATCACTCAGAACCTGTTCAATCTCTGGTGTATGCCTGTGAGTTGTAACTCCGTAGGCCCGAAAGGATTCATTTATCTCACAGAAAGAATAATTGACCTCTGCCTTTCTTCCAGCCCCAGAGACACCTGATTTTGAATCAATAACAATAGAGTCCTCTTTAATCAATTTATTCTTTAAGGCAGGATAGAGTCCAAGGATTACACCCGTTGGATAACATCCAGGGTTTGCAATTAGAGAGGCCTTTTTAATCTCATCCCTGTAGAGTTCTGGCAGGCCATAGATGGCTTTTTTAAGGGCCTCTTTAAACCTGTGAGGTGTTTTGTACCACTCCTCATATGTAGATGGGTCTTTCAGTCTGAAGTCTGCTGAGAGGTCTATAACCTTTTTGCCATTTTCTAAAAGATAGGCTCCAACTTCCTGAGATGTGCCGTGAGGAAGGCAGAGGAAGAAGATATCCGCCCTATCTTTAAGTCTCTCCTTCTCAAGGGGTTCAAGAACTAAATCTGTAAGACCTGTAAGATGAGGGAAGATGGAATCTAACCTCTTACCAGCTGATCTTTCAGATGTAACAGCCTTAATCTCCACATGGGGATGTCCAATGAGGAGTCTCAGTAACTCAACACCTGTATAGCCACTTGCTCCACATATAGCAACAGAAAACATATACAAAATTAAGACAGAGATTATCTCTTAGAGAACTGGAATCTCTTTCTTGCCTTCTTCTGTCCGTATTTCTTCCTCTCTACCTCTCTTGGATCTCTTGTGAGAAGGCCTTCTTTTTTTAATCTTGGTTTTATGTCAGAATCAAGTTTTACTAAGGCCCTCGCAATACCATGCCTCAGGGCACCTGCCTGTCCGCTTAAGCCTCCACCCTCCACAAGGGCATATATATCATATTTATTTACCACTCCTGCTATCTCAAGGGGTTGTCTTATAATCATTCTCAGGGTTTCCCTTGGAAAATAGGAATCAAGAGACTTATGATTTACAAGGATATTCCCTGTACCTGGCTTTAACCAGACCCTTGCAATAGACCTTTTTCTTCTTCCTGTAGCATAATAGGCTATCTCCATGACTCCTCCGGTATTACTCTATTTTAATTTTTTCAGGTTTCTGGGCTGAGTGGGGATGTTCAGGCCCTTTATAGACCTTCAGTTTTTTGAAAACCTGTCTGCCAAGTCTATTTTTGGGAAGCATTCCCCATACAGCATCTTTGATTAATCTTTCAGGAGATTTCTCAAGAAGTTCCTTAGCAGTAGCTGCCTTGAGGCCTCCTCTATAACCTGAATGCCAGTAATAAACCTTATCCGTGAGTTTTTTTCCTGTTAGTTTTATTTTTTCTGCATTTACTACTATTACATAATCACCTGTATCAACATTAGGGGTAAATATAGGTTTATGCTTCCCCCTGAGGTAGGTAGCAATCTTCGCAGCAAGCCTTCCGAGGGTTGCACCCTCAGCATCAACTAAATACCACTTTCTCTGGACATCTTCCTTTTTTACAAAGACAGTCTTCATAGATATGCTCCTTAAAAAGGAATTTTATTGAGTAAATATGATACTCCAATTAGGCATGATAAGTCAAGTTAACGCATTAGACCGGTAGTGTAAAATCTTCTGTGTAAATTTGAAAAAAGTGTAAAAAAAGGTGTATCCTCCACTGGTTAAACTTAAATTTTTATAAAAAGGAGGACACACCCATGAAAGAACTAAGTGAAATAAGTTTAA